>Ga0172379_10001216_pt1 | contig 53570 bp, 36 predicted proteins | sample GrowelOW334metaG_FD_119756 | JGI IMG/M metagenome (GOLD analysis project Ga0172379, IMG submission 119756) | Groundwater microbial communities from an aquifer near a municipal landfill in Southern Ontario, Canada - Groundwater well OW334 metaG | ecosystem: Environmental > Aquatic > Deep... | reverse complement strand
CTAAATGTTCTTTTGAAACGAGCGGTCCCATGTCTGGGTGAGCAATATCTTTTCCATCAGTAGGGCCGACTTTCATCTTGCCAGCTGCTTCCACTAAATGTGGTATCAAGGCTTCAGCGGCGGCACCGACAGGAAGAGCCAAGCTACCAGCCATACATCTCTCGCCAGCACAGCCAAAGGCTGATGCTTGCAAGGCTTGCACTGTTTGCTCCATGTCGGCATCAGGCATAATAATGATGTGATTTTTGGCACCACCTGCTGCTTGCACTCGCTTTCCGTTTGCTGTGCCGGTGGTGTAAATGTATTTGGCAATATGGGTTGAACCAACAAACGAGATGGCCTTGATTAGCGGATGCGTGAGCAATGCGTCAACGCAATCTTTGCCGCCGTGAACAATATTGAAGACGCCATTGGGTAGGCCAGCTTCAGACAATAAGTTGGCAATCATCATGCTGGTCAATGGCACTTTTTCTGATGGCTTAAGTACGAATGAATTACCGCAGGTAAGTGCAATTGGATACATCCATAGTGGCACCATGGCAGGGAAGTTGAACGGTGCAATTCCGGCACATACTCCAATTGGGTGGCGGATTGTCTCGCAATCAACATTGCGAGCAATATTTTCCATGCTCTCGCCCATCATTAGGCTAGGGATGCCGCAAGCAAATTCAACTACTTCTATGGCTCGTTGTACTGATGCTCTTGATTCAGGAAGAGTCTTGCCGTGCTCACGGGTGACACACTGGGCAATCTCTTCGTAGTGCTGTTCCATCAAGTTTTTGAAGCGGAACATTACGCGAGCGCGTTCGATGATTGGAACTTCTTTCCATTCAAGAAAGGCTTTGTGGGCTACTTGTACCGCTCTGTCGACATCGGCTGTACCGCCCAATGGCGTGCGGCCAATTACTTCACCAGTAGAGGGATTGTAGATGTCTTGAAATTCGGTGGCTGTTGAATCTACCCAGTCTCCATTGACCAAGAGCTTGCACACTGTTGCAGTGCCGGTTTTTGTTGCAACCATTCCACCCTCCGATTTTTTTGCAAAAGCTGGTGAAGCTTCAAATTATTTGCACTTCAAATAATCTGCATTTCCAATAAACTGCAAAAGAATATCGGTTTGACCTACTTTAAGCAATATGAAGCGAGCTCTAAACCCTCAATCTGGGGCTCTTTGAGAATCTTCTAATAGGATTGGGTTACTGGCAACTTAGTAGCTGGCTGAGGCTTTGGACATGGCCTGGTCGGCATAGTTCATGGCTTGGGCAGCTTGCTCTCGCGCTTGGTTGGCGAGGGCCTTGGCCGTGGGCGAACTAGTTGTGCTCGCCAGTGAGCTAGCGCTGTCTGCCGCTGCTTGAGCGTTATTGGCGTGGGCACGAGCTTCGCTGGCTGCTTGCTGAATAGTATTGCTGTTGTTCGAGGTCATGGCCTGATTCAAGGAAGCTCTGGCCGAGTTGGCGTAGTTTTGAGTTTGAGTTAACTGACCCTGCACCTGCGAATTGATTCCGGCAAAGTTAGCTTGCACCGATTTGGCATCGTAAGTAGATACGGGGGCCGAGGCTGTTCTTTGGGCATTGCCCTGATTGCCACCATTTTCGAATATTGAATTGAAGTTAGATTGAGCACCGGTGCCTGTTTGCGAATTCATGTTGCCGCTTGAACCGCCGCCAAAATTGTTTTGATTGGTAGAGCCACCGTTAGCCGATGTCGAGCGCACGTTGCCCCATTGCTGCCCTCCAGAACCGCTTGAGCCTCCCGATGAACCAGACGAGCCAGAAGAACCTGAAGAATTGCCGCCTGCACGGTTTTGGTTCTGAGACTGCATCAAGGTTTGCTTGAAGCTTTGATTGTTGTTTACACCGTTATTTGTGTTGCTGCCAGCTCTGTTGGTTGTGTCTGTCTGACCCGAAGCGCCTGTCGCTAGGGGTGTGTCTTTTGGAAAGACAATGAATTCGCCAGGGCTTTTGGTTTTGCCCATCAATTTTTCTAGTATCGTGTCCCACATGCTGGGTGTGTTCACCGGTGTGTAGCTGGGGTTGGCTCCGCCTTGATTGCCGGTATTTCCATAATTCCCGGTATTACCATAGTTGCCGGTATTACCGTAGTTGCCAGAATTGCCGAAATCGGACTCAGGAGGAGTGCTATAGCCGCCGTTGTAGCTACCGCCGTTATAACTGCCAGTGTTGCCGGTGTTAGAGCCACCGTTCTCGAAAATTGAATTGAAGTTTTGCGCCTGCGCGGGGCTGCTATATCCTTGCAGAATAAATAGAGAAATTAGCGAGATAGTCGCAGTAACTTCTTTGATACAAGGTTTTACTCTGTTTTGCTGACTCATTTTTGATCCTGTTGTACAAGATCAGCGCCTCAAGCTTTCGATTGCCTGAGTTTTCTAAGCTGATCATCATGGGTGAGAGCCGGAACTTCTCCACCTTTCAGTGTAACACCGACTTTGTCGGCCACAAGACCCAGCTTTCGTAGAAACCACATGTCTACGCGCTTTTTCTGCAAAGTATCTCGTAAATGTTTGATATTTGAGAGAAATTCTCCGTCTTCGAAGGTTCTCATGCGCTCAAAACCGCCCATGAGTCGTTTCGATCCATGGTTGCAGTGAAGCACTTCGACTATATTGTTAACTTGAACCGGCCCCAGCACCGCAGCGGTGAAAGCCTGGGGGAGCCCGTCACGCAATTCACCTTCGGTTTGTAAGAAATCTACCTGTAACCAAGTACGTGCAGTGAATCTAACTCTCAGAACCACTGGCTCACAGATCAATGAGTTGAGTGTGTCTGGCTTGATATCGCGTACGCAGGCCGCTCTAGCGTAGGCGTAGGCATCTTGGGCTCTGGTAGTAAAAAAGCTGTAGCTATTTCGCCCGGGCTCAAGAAAGCCGGTCTTGTTTATTTCCCAGCGCCGGTAGCAATTGGTGCCGTGGTAGAGATAAATCTCGTTTTCCGGCTGGTTATAATCCAAATTTGCATGGCTAGCGGCGAATTCCGCAAGCGGTGGGGGAACTTCATGGTAACGTAGGCTGTCCAACAGCTTCCTCGCATAATCTAGCCCTGGTTTTTCTAGCCCCATCGGGGAAAGCACCTTTCATAGTGTTATTCCCTTGATTCGAGGCTGTCTAACTCTGTCTTGATCAATCAGAAGCTCTTGGTCGAGACCAAGTTTATTCCATGTGTTTTTCTCTAGCAGCTTGAATTGCCGCAGTCGCCGCGCTGAGGGCCTGACGTACACGGTCAAGGTTAGCTTCGGCGCTGTCTCTAATGGTAGTAGTCAGCTCAGCACGTTTGTTGGTTAATTCACCAAACAGCTTCTCGCTTTGATCTTCCATGCTGTCGATGTTTCTTTCCATGGCGCTGGCCAGATCTTTGCTAGCTTGTTGCTTCAAGCTACCGAGTTTGGTTAAGGCATGGTTGCGCTCTTCGTTCAATTCGGGCTCAGCGTCAACAGTTGACGATTCGGCCAAACTCTTCAGCGTTAAATCGCTTTCGAGCATGCGTTTTTCGGTGTCTCTGAGGTAATTGTTTACTTCTTGAGTGCGTTGAACTAGATCTTGGCTTGAGCGTTTGAATGTCTCTTCTAGGCCGCTCTTAAGGCCACGACCCGAACTCTCTAAATCGGTTAGGCAATCTTCCACACTGCGCTTCAATTGTTCAGATGAAAGATTGATACTGTCTTCTAATTTAGTTAATTGAGCGAGCATAGCGCTATTAGATTCAGAGGCAACTTGTTTGCCCATATCGTGGATCATTGTGCGCAGAATTTCTTTCTGCTCATTCAATTTCGGCAATATAGACTCGGCTAGAAGTTCTTTGGTCTTCTGTGCCACAGCCATTTCGCAAACTGCAACAGTGTGCGAAATAGTTTGCTCTAGATCAAGCTTAGTCGAACGTAGTTTCTCGCATGCCCGCTCAAGCGAGCTATCGATTTCTTCTATCATTGAGCGCATATTGCGTTCAAGTGATTGAGTGATAGACGAATTTTCTTCGCCCATACGCTCACGGAAGCGCTCAAAGCGTTGAGTTACTTTCTGACTATAACTATCGTGGCTTTCTTTCAACTGTTCAAGGATAGACTCGCTCAATTTGGCAAGTTCATCATTGCGGCTCGCAATCAGGCTGTTGAGGCGTGATTGAACAGAGCCAGTTAGTTTTTCTAACTCACCTTTGAACTGTTCGCACTGAGTAATAATTGTGTTTGATAGCTGACTTTGCTCTGACTCAAGACGCTCTAGTCCGCTGGCATCCAAATCACTGAGAAGGCTTCTGGCCCCTTCCGATTCTTTTGACAGATTGTTTTGCACGTCGACTGCCAAATTCTCAAGGCGACTTCTAAGCTCGCTTGAAAGATTAGTGAGGTTGACTTCGGCATGTTTTTCTAGGTCTTGGCCTTCACGCAGTAGCTCTTCAACTTGTCTGTTCAGGCGGATTTTCAATTCTTCAGCGCGTGAACTCATCTTGTTAGCAGCTTTAGCTACTTGTTGCTCGAGCTTGCTCATCAATGTAGCCATCTCGTTCATCATCAAACGAGCATCTTGAGCTGGTGCTTGTCTAACACCAGAATCAAACTCACCCATGGGCGGGCCACTTCTATATAAAGAAGAGGAAGCGGGGGCGGCACTCGGAGTTGAGATAACTGGTGCTATCACTGGCTCTGGTGCGCTAGGAGCGGCCTGGACGGGCGCAGCCTCTTCAACTGGAGCGGCTTGGAAAGATTCAACTGGTGCTGGCGCTGGTTCGTATGCCTCTACTGGTGCAGGAACTTCAGCGGCAATTTCAACTGCAGCTTGAGGTTCGAATGCTTCTACTGGTGAAGCGTGCATGGTAGCTTCTGCCGCAGCTAATACTGGCGCCGCCACTTCAACAGGAGTTACTTCGGGAGTTGGAGTAGGGGGTGGCGCTTTTAGAGATGGAGTCAGCGTGTGGGACGGTGTTGGAACCGGAGTTGACTGTAGGGGTAACGGGCTTGGAGCGCTAGGATCGTTATTCGCTCCACCACCTAGTTCGCTGCTGCGGCGCAGCGGGCTGCTGTAGTCGCGAGGTCTGACACGAGTTTGCATTACCTGCGAGTCGGTCATGGTTTCGGGCAGTGCTTCTGGTGCTGATGGCTGAATTACTGGTTGGGATTCGGGTTGAGATTCAGGTTGAGCCTCTGCGTGAGCGGCTACTACTGGCTCCTCGGCCATTGGTGCAAAGGCAGATTGTGCTTCTGTTGGTGCTGGAGCTTCTGCTATTGCTGGTTCTGCTACTTGTGGGACAACAGCGTCCTCTGCCGGATTGAATAGTGAAGTGGTAGGGTCCATGGTTGACCAGAAGCCAGCACTATCTGTGGCACTATTGAGAGTTCCGACATCTTGGCTGAGAGGCGCTGGCGCTGCTGATTCTGGCTCTAGGCTGGCTGCGATTTCGCTCACAGGAGTGCCTTGGTGCCAAATTTGTTGTTCGCTTGCTTGAACTTCTTCAAGTGGTGCTGCGCCCATTTGTACTTCTGGGGTCGGGCTATCTTTAGAAAGCTGTTGGGTCAATCTTTCAAATAGGCTATTAGAGTCGCCTGTAGCTTCAGCTGGTTGTGCGAATGATGACTCCACTGCTGTAGACCATTCGGCTTCGCTGTTGGCCTGGATCGCCTCTGCTTGCATCAAGCTTGGCTCAAGTAGCTCTGGCAACGGATTCTTCTCACCATGCCAATCACTAGGCGAACTAGCACCCCAGCCTTGCGAGTGCTCAGCTAATGCTTCAGGTAGAGGGGGTTGAGGGGCTGGAACAAAAGGTTCTGGTGTAAACGGTTCTGGTGCGAAACTATTGGCACTCAGTTCGGGCTCTGGGCTTGGTGTCGCCAGCGGTGCTATCTCTTCGGCCATGGCTGCTGCTTCTGGCTCAGTGTCTGGCTTGTAGTCCATCCAGGCGTCTGGATCGGCCACGACTGGCTCTTCGGCCACTACAGGCATAAGAGCTTCGGGATTGGTTTCGATGGTACCGCGGGCAGCATTAGAGAAAATGTCTGAATCAAAATCAGATTCTTTGATGCTTGGTTCTGGACTAACGGCGAAGGCATTGGGATCGAGATCCCAGCTGTCTAACTTACCTTCGACCTTGGCTGGCTGTTGAGCCTCACCTTTAACAAATTTGTCGTAATGTTGATCGCCGAAGTATTCTTTCAGGCGTGCTTGTTTTCCTGCTTCGAATTCTTCTCTTGCACGTTTCTCTTTCTCAAATTCGTTTTCAGCATAATTGATCGCAGCCTCGCCAGCAAAGCCTTGCTGGTAGTCGTTGAAGAATTGGGCTGAGAAATCTTCTTTTGGTACGCTGCTCTCTATCACAGCTGTACTAGACGAAACTGCTTCGTGAGTGTCGTGTGACATCTCGTACCATGGTGAAGCAACTCTGACTGTGGTCAACTGTTGGTCGACGCGGTTATCTCCAGACATGAGAACAGCAGTGAGAGCATCGGCTGATGCTGTGGCCCATGGTGGTGTGTCGTCATAGCGACTTGCTGTGCGAGCAACAGTGGTCGGCAGCTCAGGAGCTGGCTCTGGGCTGGAAGGGACAAATGCTGAATTGCTATCGAAAGCAAAATCGCTGGCATCGGCGGCCGGCGCTGCTGGCTGCTGAGGGTACTCAGGCACAAGCATTTCAGACTGTGGTGGCAGCTGTAAGTTTGAGTAGGAGAGCCGCTGCAGTGCAGGAGCCATGTCGAATGCAGGTTGCTCTGGGCTGGGCGGTGGTGCCACCGGTTGAGGTGTGTACTCAGCAACCGGAGTTTCAACGATAGCAGCTTCTGGTGCGGGTGATGGCTTAAATGGATTGTTTTCGAAAGCAGCAGGAGAAGCTGCTTGTTCAGCATTGATTGCTTGTTGGGTCATGATGCCGTGTTGCACCGCGAGTTCGCCCAGTGCAAGTTCTTCAGCATTAAGAGGAGCAAAGCAAGACTTCAGAAGGGTTTTGTTTCTATCGTCTTGACGGCCTTCTGGTGTAAAGATCATGTGGCAAACGGAACCAATGTCTATAACCGGTTTGCCTACTTGTGGAGTAAGTTTGGCGCCTAGTTGTCCGAGCAAGGCAATGACTGGTTCTTCAAGAGCTGAACCTTCAACAGTCAAGCTGCGACGGCTACCACCTTGAGCATAGTTTGAACCAACTTGATAGAGAGCTTTGACTTGGTTTGCACCTAGTCTAGTGATCGGGCGGCAAGCCAAATAGTTGAAATCTTTACCGTCAAGAATGGCTTTAGTGGCCTTTTCTTGCATAAGTGCATCAAGTACTCTAAACTCAAAAGCTGAAGCTGTGACGTTGACGACCATGCACTGGCCTTCGTCTTTGCTAATCACTACACAAAGGTCTTTAACTCTAAAAGTTTCGCCTTGCTCTTCTGCTTTTTTTGAAAACGATGACAGACCCGCTGGTGCTGCTACTTGCTCAAGACAAAATATAAGATAGCCAGGCTCGTAGAGCATGCTCTCTTGAGCGGCCCAATCGGTTGGTGAGCTCGGCTTATTCTTATCAAAAACCCGCAAATAGGCTTTGACGTCTGGTATTCGCAGGTGGTGTTGGCGGAGCATTGAGTTCATGGCGTTTACTTATGAAGAGTCCTGGTGGGAAGGGTGATTATCTATCAGTACTGCGGGGAATTCTCTAGTCGGTAGCTCCTGCGGCATGCGCAATTTCTTTGAGCGCGGCAGCTTTTTGGTCGTTGATGAGTTTTACTAGTTTATTTGTTGATTCTTCGATTTCATTCTTAGCGCTCTGGCTATCCGCTGCGATTTTCGACAGTGATCGCTCGTAGGCTCCTTTCATTTCGCTATCAACTTCAGCGCCGACATTTGTCAAAGAAGCGATTGCGTCTTTCATCAATTCGCCTAATTTGGTCTCAAAGCCGTTGCGAATAGCGATTAACTCAGAGCGAATTTCATTGATTACTCTTGATTTTGCCTCTTCGAGCTGTGCTCTAACAAGCTCTGTCTCACTGACTTTACCGTTCATACGAGCAACAAATGCTTGCATATCCATTTGCACTTGCTCTTTAACGTCGTCGCATTTTTTCTTCAAAGCTTCATTGCTGGCCAGTGAAGCCTGAGTCAATCGACTGGTGGCGCTGCTGGTATCATCTCTAAGCGTGTTAGAAGTGACTAGCGATAGATCTTCAATTTGCTCGCAGACCCCTTCGAACTTGGCTTTTAAGGCGCTTACATTCGAATCGCTGGCGGCTGTGAAGACATTGTTCACGTCTTGCTCGATTGCTCGTAGAATCTCGTCAATTTTCAAGTGAAGAGCTTCAGAATCACCTTCTAAACCACTTTCAGATGATTTTGAATGTGATTCTAGATTGTTGAATTCGGCCTGAAAGTCAGCATTGAACCTTTGCATCAAGGTTGAGAAGTGACTTTCAATGCTGTTGGCTTTCTGCATGTAATTGCGGAAGAGCGAGCTATTTGACTGCTTTTCACTGCCACGCGACTCCCACAGGCTGTGGTCTAACTTTTGCTGTAGCGAGTTAGAGAAGAAGCTCGACTGCGAACGTAAGCGCTGTCCGCTTAAGTAGTGCTGTGTCTCTAACTCTACTGCTGCACCTTCAACCACGCTTGAATAGTGGTCGGCTGCTCTCATGAAATTGTCATCGAGAGTGCTTTCGTGGCTTATCTTCAGTTCAGCAATAGCTCTGCGTAAATCATCGTTGAATAATGCTAAGCGCTCAGTCAGCTGTTGCAAATGAGTTTCTGTCGTCAGGCGCTCTCTTTCAGCAGCATTGCGTAAACGCTCAACTGCCTCTTTTGCTTGCCTTTTAATTTCTTCTTCGACGGCCGCAGCTTTTGCAGCGACTTCCATCTTTGACTGCTGCTCTGATTCTTGACGTTCATTTACGTGCGCAGCAGATTTGTTGGCCAGTTTGGATGTGGCAGCCTCTTCTAGCTCGTTCAGTCGGGCTGAACCAGAGTCATAGATGTCTTGAAGCTTCTTACCGGCAAAAGTCATTAAGGTCTTCCTCTATAGGTTAGTCGTTTTCCAGAGACAACATGGCACTCTTGTATGCCATCACCGCTAGTGCTGCGGCGCGACCCGATTCTTCGATTACTGGAGTCTTTAAATTCAGTTCTGATAGTTCATTGTGGAAGTTTCTTGTGATGCGCTCAAGATCTGAACGCATGATGCGTACTTGTTTTTCTAACGATTCTACAGATGAAAGTCTGATGCTTTCAATGCGCTCATTGCTGCCTGCAGAAGAGCGAGCAAATTCAGTTTCGGTTTGCTCTACTTGTCTGCGGAAGGTCTTAATCACTTCAGCGCCGTGGGCACGCAATCTGCTGTTGAGTTTATCAATTACTTCAGGATTAGCTGAAAGGCGATTGCCAGAAACCATGAGATTGATTTTGGACTCTTGGGCTAATGCCGCTTCAAACTTGATAAACAGTCTATCGATTTCGTCTGAGAGCTTGCCTTCAACCCGTCTGAGTGAGTTGTGCACCAGTTTTTGGTTGACTGCCATTCTAGATTTTGCTGAAAAAGCTATTCTATTTATATCGTCTTGCGAGGCCAGTAATTTCTTTTCGACTTCGTTGCTATAGTCTTTTATAAAGCGAGACTGTGACTCAAAACTACCTTGCTTGAAGCGGTCTTTCATAGCAATCAACTGTGATTGCCAGTGGCTGATGTGCTCATCTAAAACCTGACTATTGGTCTGCCGTGTTTCATCAATAGTTTTGATGCCGCGCAGTGTCAGTGCTCGAATATCTTTGCTTGCTGCTTCGACAATTTCACCAAGTTGCTTCTGCACGCCATCAATTTTTTCATCAAATTGACTGCTGTATTGAGCTAGGTGGCTGTCTACTTCAGCTTTTGAGGCCTCAATCACTGATTGGGCTGAGTCGTCGATGGTTTTGGCTTTATCAGACATGCCATTTTCATAGCTCTGACTGACTGTTTCTACTCGTTCTTTGCCTGAACTTGCCAGTTCCGTGACGCGAGCGATGCGCTCACGGCTCATTTCATAAAGATTGGCATTGGGTGCTTCGATAATCGCCGATAAATCTACAAGCTGCTCTTCCATTATCTCTGTAAGAGAGGCTGTGGCTTCAAGCACACGATCGGCAAAGCGTCTGCGAATAGCTGCGGCACCTTGCATTAAGCGGTCGACTTCAGCTGTTTCAAGAGCACTGATAGTGTCTAAGGTCTCATCACGCTTCGCTTCTAGGTCATTACCATGAGAGCCAACCAGGTGAGAACTTTGTTGGATAACTTTGTCAAGTTGCAGGGCCAAGCTATTATCAATGCCTTCGCTGAATCCATGCAGCTGATCAAGGCATTGAGTGACTGTGCGCTCCAACTCGGCGCTAGCCTTTTCTAAGGCTTCAATCATCAAATTGGCAGCTGATCCAAAACTTTCAGACCGATTCGCTTGAGAACTCTCCTCAGCCATCTATTCCTCTACTTCCTGTTTTCAGTGCTAAACCATAATAGTTTAAGTCAGTCTATGTCAGTCTAGCCAATTATGCCCCCTTTTTCAGGGCACTAAGCAATACGCCGACTTATGTTGAGCTGATTTGTTTTTCGCTGTCTTTTTTAGCCTGGCGATCGAGCCTAGATAAGGCAGACATGGCTGCTTCGTTAAGTGTTTCAGAAAGTGTCGGATGAGGGTGAATGGCGACAGCCAAGTCTTCAAGAACGGCTCCCATCTCAATGGCCACTACGGCTTCTGAAATCAAGTCACCGGCTCTTGGGCCGACGATGCCGACTCCTAAAACCAGGCTGGTACTTGGGTCGAAGAGCACTTTTGTGGTTCCATTGGTATCGGCAATGGTCATTGCTCGACCTGAAGCCGACCATGGGAATTTGGCAGTGGAGAAGGATATATTTTTGGCTTTAGCTTCAGTTTCGGTCAACCCGCACCAGGCTACTTCAGGTTCGGTGAAGACCACAGCTGGAACGCAGCGATTATCGAAGGCCGAAGGCTTGCCTGCTAGAACTTCGGCAGCCACGTAGGCCTGCCGAATTGCCCGGTGGGCTAGCATTGGTTGACCTGATATGTCGCCAATCGAAAAGATTCGCTTGTCTTTGGTGCGACAAGTTTCGTCTGATAATACAAAGCCGAACTGATCGATTTCGACTTGGGTGGCTTCTAGACCGATGCCATCAGAATTTGGTCTTCTGCCAACTGAGATCAAGACTTTATCGGCAGTCAGTTTTTCTGGAACATCCTTGCCAGATACTTCAAGTTCGACACCACTTTTGGTGACCGATATATTGTTTACTTTTGTATTCAGGTAAATTGCTTTGAACATCTCGCCGAGCTTGTTGGCGAGCGGTCTGACTAGATCGCGGTCGGCGCCAGGCAAGAGCCCTTCAGTCATTTCTACTACGGTTACTTCGCTACCCAAGGCTGCATAGACGGTGCCTAATTCTAAGCCAATGTAACCGCCACCAACGACAATCAATTTTTTTGGAATATCAGCTAGGTCTAGAGCCGAAGTGCTGTCCAATACCTTTGGGCTGTTGATGTCTTCTTCGTTCTTGAAGAGTTTTGGCAGCTTAACTGGTCTTGAGCCGGTAGCTAAAATGCAGTGCTTAAATTTGATACGCATGGCACTCTCGCCAGGGCAATCAACTCTGACACTGCGCGAGTCTTGGAAGGTCGCCTTACCATGCAATATCTCAACGCCAGCACTCTTGCACATACCGACGATGCCTTGCGAAAGCTTGTCGATCACCCCTGTCTTCCAAGTTCTTAGAGCATCAACATCAATTTTGGCTGGGCCAAAGGTGATGCCAATTTTCTCCGCGCTTTTGGAAGAATAGATCACTTCAGCGGCATGCAGTAAGGCTTTTGATGGAATGCAACCCATATGGAGGCAGACACCACCTGGCTTTGGTGCGGCATCGATCAAAAGAGTTTTGATACCAAGTTCGGCTGCCCTTAGCGCTGCAGTGTAACCACCGGGGCCACCACCAATCACTGCAAGGTCAACTTCCTGAACCATCTCTCCTACGACCATATTGCCTCCTAGGCTTCTAAAACAAATTTGAACGGGTCTTCCAATAGTTTTACAACGTGCTGCACAAAGTATGCCGCTTCAGCACCATCGGCTAGACGGTGGTCGAACGACATTGCTAGTGGCAATATTGTTCCAATAACAATTTGGCCATCTTTAACGATTGGTTTTTGGCTAGCTCTGGCCATTCCAAGTATGGCAGCTTCAGGGAAGTTGACCATAGGCGACATACTGGTGCCGCCTATGGCACCAATGTTGGTCAAGGTGAATGTTCCACCCTGTAGCCGCTCTAATTCAATTTTGCCAGCTCTGGTTTTAGCCGCAATATCAGCTAGTTCTACAGCAATGTCGTAGAAGCTCTTTTGGTCGACGTTCTTAATCACTGGCACAATTAGGCCGCGTTCCGTGGCAACTGCTACGCCAATATTGTAGTAGTGCTTAATTACTATCTCGCCGGTGTTCTCATCTAAGCTTGAATTGAATTGGGGATAGAGCTTGAGAGCACTAGCCAAAGCTTTGATTGTGAATACGGTTAGAGTTGGACGAACTTTGTTATCGCCAGAACGCGCGGAAAATTCTTTTTCGTATTTGGTCACCAAGCTCGAAAGTTCAGTGACGTTGGCTTCGTCGAAGTGAGTCACATGTGGGATATGAGTCCAAGCTTGGGTCATATTCATGGCAATTTTGCGGCGAATAGATTTAAGCGGAAGACGTTCTACATCGCCGTATTTAGCAAAATCTGGATATTCAACTGGAGCGTTGTTACCACCAAGAGCGACCAGCGGAGCGGCATCACCACTGGTGCCGCCATACTTGTCTTTCATTGAAGGAGCAGCAGCGGCTTGAGTTTTGCTGCTAGTGTTACTAGCGCTATTAGCGGTATTGGCAGTATTAGAAGCGCCAGAGGGTTGAATTCTTGATTCGAGTGAACCAGCGGCATAAGCCATGACGTCTTCTTTGAGAACGCGTCCAGCTGGGCCCGATGCATTGACTTGATGTAAATCAATGCCTAATTCGCGGGCTAGTCTACGGGTTGCCGGTGTAGCAGGAACCGGACCAGAAGCCGTTTTGGTGGCTGGTTGAGTTTGCGCTCCGTTATTTCCGGCCGCAACAGCTTGTTTAACTGGTGCTGCTTGCGCAGCTGCTTGGGCTGCCACTGGCGTTGCTGTTTGAGGGCTAGCGGCAGGAGCTGCCTGGCCTTTCGCGGCAATGTCATAAGCGATCATGACACAGCCAACTTTTACAGTTTGACCAGCGGCCACAGGAATTTTTGCTACTACTCCAGCGTGAGGAGAAGGAATTTCTACTACTGCTTTGTCAGTTTCAACTTCAAAGATGATCTGGTCTTCTTTGACCATTTCGCCTTCTTTGACCTTCACTGCAATTATTTCTGCTTCGTGAATGCCTTCACCAAGGTCAGGCAATTTAAATTCAACCGTCATTTTATACCTTCAAAATCAGAATCAAAACTAGCTAGTCTTTAGAATGAGAGAGTTTCGCGACTTGCTGCCAATACTCTTTCAGGATCTGGCAAGAAGAAACGTTCTTTAGAGAAGTAAGGAATTGGCACATCGAAGCCGGTTACCCGTTTGATCGGAGCTTCTAAGTAGAGAAGCGCAGCTTCGTTAATGCGGGCAACAACTTCAGCACCAAGACCACAAGTTCTTGGGCCTTCGTGAACCACAACAGCGCGTCCGGTCTTCTTCACTGACTCGATAATGAGAGTTGCATCCATTGGTGAAATTGTCAGCAAATCGATTACTTCAGCTTGCACGCCGTCTTCCTCTTCGAGGAGTTCTGCGGCTTCTAGAGTGGGTCTCAGGCTGGCACCATAAGAAACTAAAGTGATGTCTTTGCCTTTGCGAACAACTTGCGCTTGGCCAATAGGAAGAGTTTCCATTGCTTCTGGTACTTCTTCTTTGAACAATCTATAAATTGCTTTTGGCTCGTAGTAGATTACTGGATCTGGATCTTGTATTGCGCTGTGAAGTAGTGCTCTCGCGTTTCTTGGTCCCGAGGGAATTACAACTTTTAGACCTGGTGTGTGGGCATAAATTGCTTCGCGACTTTCAGAGTGGTGCTCAAGGGCGCGAATGCCGCCGCCGTATGGTGCGCGCATTACTACAGGCACAGTGACACGGCCTCTGGTGCGGTTGCGGAAGCGTGAGGCATGGCACTCAAGTTGGTGGAAGGCATAATAGTCAAAGCCAGAGAATTGCATTTCGCAAACTGGCCTTAGACCGTAGATGGCCATACCAATTGCCGTGCCCATAATGCCTGACTCAGCTAATGGCGTATCGAGCACACGTTTGTCGCCAAACTTGTTGTACAACCCTTCGGTGATGCGAAATACACCTTCATCTGGGCCGACATCTTCGCCCATGACTATTACTTTGTCATCTCTGTCCATTGCTTCGAAAAGGGCTAGGTTAATCGCCTTTGCCATATTCATTTGCGCCATTGGTCATTCTCCTGAAATTTGTAAGCAAAAAAGCAAGCACGCATAATTGCTCTTAGTGAGCGCTTGCTTTTTGGGGGCTGACACCAGAATTGGTGGAATTTTTTACGTCTTCTAAGTGCTTCTTCAGCTCTTCGCGCTGTTCATTCAAGTAAGGCGGAATGTCGCTATAGAGATAGTCGAACATGCTGAGCGGGTTAACTAGCTCCTCGCTTTGTGCCATTTCTTCTACTCTAGTGATCGAAGCTTTGATCAAAGTATCGAGCTCTTGCTCTAGCTCTTCTAGTTGTTTTTCGGTGTAGACACCTTTGGCTACTAGATATTTTTTGAAGCGAGCTAACGGTTCGCGTTTGGTCCAAAGAGCGCACTCTTCATCGCTGCGGTAGCGTTTTGGATCGTCGGCTGTAGTGTGCGGTGTGAAGCGATAAGTGAGGCCTTCGATTAGAGTTGGGCCTTCGCCGCGCTTGGCTCTTTCGACAGCTTCCATTGTGGCTACATAGACTGCTAGCACATCGTTGCCGTCTACGCGAATACCAGGCATGCCATAAGCAATTGCGCGTTGAGCAATGGTCTCGTTGCGCATTTGTTTAGCGATTGGAACAGAGATAGCATATTGATTATTGAGGCAGACGAAAACTACCGGCGCTTGGTAGACAGAGGCGAAGTTCATCGCTTCGTGGGTGTCGCCTTCAGATGAGGCGCCATCACCGAAATAAGTCATAACGATGCTGTTGTCGTTGCGCAACTTCATGGCCATACCTAAGCCAGCTGCGTGTAGAAGTTGGCTGGCGATCGGCACACAGACAGGCAAATCGTTGACGCCTTCTGGTGGCATAGCGCCTTCTTCAAAACCGTTCCAGTAAAGCAGAGTGGTCTCAATTGACCAGCCGCGGAAGAGTAGGCCTGCAAGTTCGCGGTAAGCCGGAACGTGCCAGTCGGTCTTGCCCAGGTGGATGGCCGAACCCATCGAGATTGCTTCGTGTCCTGAAGACTGAGGGAATGTACCCATTCTGCCCTGTCTTTGCATTAAGAGCATGCGCTCATCGGTGCGCCGAGCGAGCAACATGTACTTGTACATGGTCTTCAATGTTTCATTAGCAATTTTGGGCTCGAGAGCTTTATCGAGTTTGGCATCTTCGTCCAGAATGGAGAGATACTCAATATTTGGAAGCTCGATTTTTGTTCTTGGCATAGAATCCACTCTATTGTTTGAAACTGGGAAATCAGCTGTGTGGTCGTCTGAAGTGTCGAGGAGCATGGCAATTGGCTCTGCGCGTTAACTTCTTCTACTTGACGATCCGTTACAGACCAGGCAAAGTATGTCATAAATAGACCGTAGGGGTCTATAAAGGTTTGTGGAAAATTCGCTTAATGGCGCAGTCTTAGAGAAAATTCGTTGTAGCAACTATGAATCATAAAGTCTTTGTTGAGAAAGAAGAATCGCTGCCTAAGCCACCCTGGCTCAAGGTGCGCCTGCCCACAGGCGAACCGTATTGGCGTGTCAAAGAACTTCTTGACCAGCACGACTTGCACACTGTCTGTGAGTCTGCCGCCTGCCCAAACCGGGGCGAGTGCTGGGCTCGTGGCACTGCTACCTTTATGATTTTGGGCAATGTCTGCACGCGAAGCTGTGGATTTTGTAATGTCATTACTGGCAAACCAACTGAGTTAGATTTAGAAGAGCCTGCTCGCGTGGCCGAAGCGGTGCGTAAGCTTTCGCTCAAATACGCCGTGATCACTTCGGTCAATCGCGACGAATTGAAAGATGGAGGGGCTTCTGTCTGGGCCGAAACTATCAGAGCTGTGCGTGCTCTCAACCCCGAAACGGCTATCGAAGTCCTCATTCCTGACTTCTGTTCCAATTGGCAAGCGCTTGATGTCGTGCTCGCTGCTCGCCCTGATGTACTCAACCATAATATTGAAACTGTGCCCCGTCTTTATCTCGAAGTAAGGCCTCAGGGCCGCTACCACCGCTCTCTTGAAGTGCTGGAGCGCTCAAAGAAAGCAGGTTTGACAACCAAGAGTGGTTTGATGATGGGTTTGGGCGAGAGAGACGAAGAAGTTCTCGAAGTGATGAAAGATTGGCGCCAAGCAGGAGTGGACCTGATCACCCTGGGCCAATACATGCAGCCAACCGAAAATCATCTTTCGGTAAAACGCTACGTTGAGCCTTCTACCTTTGCATACTTGCAAGAAGAAGGCATGGCCATGGGCTTCACCAATGTCTTTGCTGGGCCCCTAGTGCGCAGCTCATACCACGCTGACGAGCAAGCCAGCATGGCTTTGACCTAATTCTCTTCGGTAGACAATATAGCAGTGCCCGCTAATTGTGCTGCTTTCAGATCGGTGAGATCGGCGGCTAACTGTGAGGCATCGCGGATTTGTCCAACTAAAACTGAAAGGGCAATTGAGACTTCTTGCAAGCATTTCAGCTCTGGTTCGCTCCACACTCTTGTTTGATCGCTTTGAATGTCGATAAATCCGGCAAATATTCCGCGCCAGCGTAATTGCGCCAAAATTTGCGACTCAAATGCCATTTTATCGGCAACTTCGCTGTTGCTGTAAATCGTCTTCGGCGATGCTTCTTCTGGCAGTATGAATACACCGGTTCCACTTTCGTTGGGGAAGCGAGAGAGAAATGCCATGACAATAGTCATCGATTCTATACTGCTAAGAGTTAGGCCACTCAGTTGTTCTTTCTTGTCAGTGGGAAAGGATTCGATTGCTCGTAGTCCATCGCCGACAACTAGCCAGATGATGGTGCGCGAAGCCTTGAAAGTGTCAGTCAAATTTTTACAGGCAAATTCCAACATTGCTTGCATGCCGCCGCCATTGCGGAGCACCAGCAAGATTTGATTGATAAGGCCAGCAGAATCCACTTTTCTAGAGTTTAGGAATCAAGCTTAAGTAGATTCTTGATGCCGTAGACGGCCATGTTTGGATTTTCTTTCAGTCGTCTGCGGCAATAAGCTCCAGCTACTTTGCCTTCACCGAAAGGCAGGTACATGCGTACCAAAATTCCTTCTGCTGCGAGCTTTTGGAAGATGGCCTCACCTTTGGCTTTAGCTTCTAGATTCTGGAAAATTTCGCCAGATACTAAAGTCTTTTGGAAGCGCTTGCGTGGCACGCCGTGTAGATATTGAGTTTCAAAACGGTCGTTAGGCACCTTATCTGGTATCACTACCGTGCTGAAAAATGTCTCGATGCATTTTGTGTCGTGGGTGGCCACTTCAACATAAGTACCGCGTGCTAGAAGTTCACGAGCATATTTCACCAATAATTCTTTCATTACTGGTTTCTGCGTGTGTGCCACGCTAGCTGGCTCATTGTAGATGCCGACCACTAGTCTGGTGCGCATGCGGCTATCAAAGCGTTTGATGTCTTGAGCTGTCCTAAAGAGTCTGGTTTGCAAAACAGTACCGAGATTGCGGTAGCCAGATTCAATTAAAGAGAAGTATGTCTCAAGTTGGAAATCGGTCCAACGGTGATCTTCTGCTTCAAGGGTGACATTGACGTTGCGCACGCTGGCGTACTCGACTACTGCTTCAATGCGGTCATATGCTCTATCTAGCTCAACTGAGCGGGTCTGCCCTACTTTCGGGGCAGCGGTGCAAAACATAGAAGGTTTGAACGAGGCAGTTGGCTGCTGGCGATGATCGCCAGGTAGCTTGTGGGCCGCAATTTGGTCAATCAATTGTTTGTAGTGCTCAACTGATTGGTCGCAATCGGCGTCAGATACGGCATCTTCGCCAAGAATATCGAGTGTCGAGCTAAATTTGTGCTCTTTATATAGTTGTTCAGCTAGTACTAGAGCTTCTTCAGCAGTCTCTCCAGCCAAGTAAGGTTTGGCCAACATCAGAACCAGTGATACTGGAATCTTGTCGAATATCGAAGGGGGAGCTACAACGGCTTTGTTTGCTGCTGTAGATTGGTCGCCTTGAAGCATCTTCTTCTTAACCGGAGTTTGTATCGGCATATAAGTCCTGTTGGTCTTACTAAAACTGTGAAAGAGTTTTCAAGCCGAATTATAGATCTCAACTATATATTTATCGCACAATTTGGGCTCTCTAAAATGTTTATCATTCGCCTTGAGGCGATTCGCCAAGACCAGAGAGGGCAAAGCGTAGCAGTTCAGAGCGGTGGCCTTCCTCTTTTAGTAGCTCGCTGACAGAACCAGGAAGACGGCTAACGGCAATCACGGCTACTTTTTGCCCGGCGTCGTTGCTCATAAAATAGACGGCGCGGAGGCTTTGGCTAGTGAGGTTAACTAGTTCGATGCGACCATCCCCGGTGTATCGAACCGAATGCTCAGTGGCCGAGGCTTTTTCTGCTTTGAATTTTCCCGCTAGTGCCTTGGCGAAGTTAGCAAATTGGGTATCGCTTAGCCCTGTGTCTTGCGAGATGGCGCAAATGACTACGTCGGCTTTTCCCGTGCGGCCTTTCGAGCCGGCAACAATTTGTACTTGTGGATGCTTTTTATATGAAGCCCAAATCCAGTTCTTATCTTTAGCGTCAGTGGCAACCGGCATGCCCATGGCTTTTTCGAAGAGATAGAAGTCATCACCGAGTCCAGGCAGATTGCTCTTCGTCAAAAATTGTTCAACGTTATTGCTGCCAACATAGAAGCTGCCACCAAGAGTATTGGCCACTGCGGTAAGTGGTTTTGCTGACTGCGTTGGTGTGGATTGCGCGGGTTGAGAAGTCTGCGGATTTAACTGCAGACTATTGGCGGTGGCTAGGGCACTTTTGTAATTGGTGCCATTGCCTGAGGAAAGTGAATTAGAAGAGGACGGTGAGAGGGTCTTGGTCACCGGTGGTTTTACTGGCTTCAATGGCGAAGTGTGGGCTGGAGTATTTGACGAATCACTATGCTTGCGAGCTGCCGCGTGTTCTGCTTCAAATTTTTTCTTGCCCTGCTCCATTTTTGCTTTTGCTAAGCGGTTGCGCCCGAGCTGCGAATTGAGCTGAGTGCGGGCGTCTTCGTCGCTCATAGCAACTGGATCAATGCGGGCTACTACTAGATTTTGAGTTTCTTCACTGCTGGCATCACCAATTTTGCAAATTACTTTGCACTCGATCATCGGCCATTCAGCGGGATCTATAGGAAGTTCAAATGGTCTTTTGCTGTGCGCAATTGTATTTACTTGTTGCTTGCCGCTGATGGTATCGAGGCGAGTCTGCCAGCGGTAGACAGTCAAAATGCCTTCTGAGACGAGGCGAAAATGCGCTTGCAGCTGAATCAGTTCGCCCAGCAAACTAACATCGCTGACATTTTCAATTGTTAGCGCCATTGATGGGTGGTAACCGAGGGCATCATGCGACCAGTAAGTGACATATGCTGGTACAGTCAATTTTGGTGGTGCTTTGACTGGGCGCCTTGGTACGTCATCATCTTCATCATCAGGATCGGAGTTGTAGTCTCGCGCTTGCCTGTTTTGGGCTTGAGCTGGTGCCGCCAGACCGACTGACAGACTGAGCATAGTCAATGACGAAAATAGAAATAAACACAGTGACAGCAAGGTGAGACTTTTGGTCAGCGTTTTTTTGCTCTTGCTCTTGCTCTTGCTCTTGCTTTCGCTCTTGATTGTGGTCTTTGTCGTGGCAGTGGTCGATTTTACTTTCGCTTTTAATTTCGCATCTAATTTTGCTTTTTCAGCTTTTACAGCTTCAATTTTTGATGTTTTCACTACGGTGACTTTGTCTATCTCTAGCGATCTCCAGAGATACCAGCTGGCAGCTGTTCTGAATGGTCGCCACAGCTCTGCTCTTGCAATAATTTCAGATGGCTTGGGTAAGTCTTCTGATTGAGCGCGATTCTTGCCGTAATAAGTTAAAGCGAAGCCTTTGCGCACACCATAGTCGGTGGCTGGCACAATATCTAGACGTCCCAGTCTAAACATCATCAGCATTTGTACAGTCCACGGGCCAATGCCGCGTACGGCAGTAAGCCGCTCTAGTAATTCTTCGTCTGAGAGATTGTGCATCTCGTCAATTTCTGGCACCACGCCTTCTAAAGTCTTCAGAGCCAAATCTTGCAGCGCCATGGCTTTGCCTCGCGACAAACCGCAGGCTCTCAGCGCTTCTATATCGACTGCCAAAATTTGCTTAGGGCTTGGAAAAACTTTGCTCTCAAAGTTGCTCAGAATTTTGTTGCAAATAGACTGGGCAGCTTTCCCTGTAATTTGCTGATAGACAATCGATTCAGCTAAAGCTGCATAACTCGACTGCATCTGATCGATAGTAAGTGTAAAGGGACCGACCTGCTCAATTATTTTCGCCAGTTTTTTGTCGGCTTTGCATAAATGATCTCGGATAGCTTCGGCCTGATTATTTTCAGGTGCTTTGCCGGCAGTGCGAGCGCTTCTTTTGCCGGAGCTGACTTTGGTCTTGCTATCAGCCATGAAGTGTGGGCCAACCTTTTTCGTTAGAGCACGATTCGATTGAATATTTGGTTTTGTAGTTGAGAGTTTCGCCAGTCTTGCGACAGTAGGCGCTAGGAGCCACCGTGACCAGAGCGGCGAAGCCTAAGTCTTTGGGAATATTTTTGGCATCTAGTAAGACGTCGTTGTAGAAAAGCTGACCGTTGGCAACAGCACAGCAGCGTACTGCTAAGAACCAATCTTTGGAAAATTGTTTGTGACTGCCATTGAAAGAGTCGCGTCCAATTTCGCGGGCAAACTTCTCGCCATCTAGCATGTAGAGCTTCTGACTCAATATTTCTTGGAAGGCTAGAATTTCTTCTTCGGATAATTGTGAAAGCTGTTGCACCGCCGGCGCTATCACGGCATCATCGTTTCCTTCTTCATCCCAGTTGAGCAAATCGATGATGTCCCAAAAATCTTCTTGGCTAAGAACAGATTCTGCTTTAGCTGTGGCTTCATGTTTAGGCTTGACTGTAGACTTAGGTTCAGCTTTAGATTCTGATTTAGCTTCTGAAGTTAACTCAGCACTGGCTGTTTCTTTTGGAGCCGCTTTGATAGAGAGATCAACTAGGTCGGCCAATGTATATTCAGGTCTAGTTGGTGCAGCCCGTTTCCACTTAACTCGAAGCTGAGGCATTTGCGCGCGCAGCTTGGCAATTCCTTCTTCGCTGACGCTGGTATTGAAAAGGTAAAGTCTAACCAGGTCTTTCAATTCGACAAGACCAGCTAATCCGGCATCTGTGAAGGCCGTGCCTGATAGACCCAGAAGTCTCAGTTCACTAAGTTGACTGATATGTTCGACCGCACTATCGTCGACCTGGGTGCCGTTGAGCCACAATTCTTTCAAATGGTCCAGACTAGTAAGGTGAATTAGACCATCAGAAGTGACACTAGTGGCTGTTAAACCGAGTGACTCTAAGTTTTCTAGTCGTGCGACAAAGGCTAGCCCGGCGTCGCCGATTGGCGTGTAAGCTAGCTCTAGTACTCGCAGCGAACTTAAATGTGAAAAATGGGTGAGGCTGAGATCGTTGATCTGGCTTCGGCTCATATCGAGCACATGCAAAGATTGCGAAGGTAAGTTTTCGAGTGGTGAAAGTAGGTTGGCCGCGCTAGCAGATACTTTTAACTGAATTTTGCAAGCTTCTGGATTGGGCACAATAACGTCGCCCCTGGCTTCGTCTAGCCACTGCCAGTTAATCGGTTGGTTCTCTGGATTAACAATCAGGCCAAGCGGCGTCGAGAAAAGGTCCCACGTCTCCGGTTGGGAGAGTGGAGCCGTATAGAGCCCGCCCATTGAAAAGCGCTGGGGGAATCGCAGTAGTCTTTCAGTCATGCCGTTCATAACTCTCAAACATTATCCGATTAAGGTCAATCTGTCTTCAGGTGTTATTCTTTTCCTCTGTATTGAAAGGAGTAATTTAAATGGAAGAGATCGACGCCCAGGGGCGCCAACTCCTTATTGATAGGCCCTTGTTGACCAGAGGACGGCTCTCCGTCTATCGCGAATCTGATGGCAACGACGATTGGTTCCCAAGGCTTAACGTCAGTTTGAAGAAATCTGGCTCTGACCACACTCTGTGGCAGTGGACTACCCACTCAGTTCCTGTTGATTTCGAAGAACCACCGCCCTATGGCGAAGACCTGATGCTTGAGAAATACTTCGAATTGGCCGAGCCGGTGAGAACTCCCCGTGGCCTTGAAGTTGTATTTGAATTGGCTGCTGGTGCCACCGCTCGTGGCAAAGTTGAACAGTTCTCAGTTTCGCTCTATCTCTACCCTGAATCGTTTGACGATAGAGGCGTACAGATTGGCGTTCTCGACTTCCGCCAAGGTTTGACAGCTGGTAGCGTGCCCATGTTTGCCCGCTTCAACTTCCCCTGGTAAGACTAAAAAAAAGCCCCGGTGTGAGCCGGGGCAGTTCTTATTTTTTGTCCGAAAATATCTGTTGAGATATTTCTAATCGGAAAATTTGGGTCCGGTGCGACTCGAACGCACGACCAATCAGTTAAAAGCCGAGTGCTCTACCAACTGAGCTACGGACCCTTGCATCCGGTACCAACAAGCAGTACCTTGCAACAAGCACTCATCCTATCAGCGCTCTTATGCCTCCGTCAAGAAGACGTGACGATATTCCTAAGTTTATGAATCGCTTTACCAACGCTCTCCGTCCACTTTTCAGAATAACCGGCTGGCAGCCACTTCTTGTGCTGTTAATTGCCCTTGCAATCAGAGTTGTTTACAACCTCGTCTTTTTTGAGCATCGCATCTGTGATATCGGTGACTCTTCTTACTATTTGACAGCAGGAAAAGCGCTTGCTGACTTGATTAGAACTAGCTGGAGCGAAAGCCATGGTGCTGACTTTTTGGCGCGACTCTGTCAGCCAACCAGTGTAATTCCGGGAAGCTTTCAATCCTTCTCATCTACGAATTTAAGCGATCGCCTCCTTCTCGATGGGCCAATCTTTCCTTCATATTTGGCTGGATTGTTTTTGTTAATTGGTACTCAGGCTGGTGCCACTGCCAATTTGGCTCTCAATGCCCATTCGCAGTTCTACGCTATTGCCAATAGCGTGGTTGATTCATTCAGCTGCCTCTTGGTCTGCCTTTTTACTACATTGGCCTTCGGTCGCAGAGTTGGCTTGCTGGCTGGCCTTGGCATGGCTCTTTATGCTCCCTCGATAATCAATACACAACAGTGCTACGGCGAACCCTTTGCTTACTTCTTGCTTTGTTGCTGGACATTGTTGCTTGTTACCCTTGCACGCAGTCAGCTCTCTAGCAAAATGCGTCTGCTCAATTATTTCTTTTTGGCTCTGTTCAGTGGTTTACTCATGCTGGCCAAACCTGCCTTTGTCTTTCTACCTTGGTTAGGCATCGGTGTTTATCTTGCAGCTCTGGTTATGGATAAAGCTGCGGTCAAGCAACTTGCAACCACTAACAAGAGAAACCTGCTGCTCGCTCTTTTGGCTTTCGCACTTGGATTGACCGTGGCCCTTGCACCATGGCTCGGCTTCACTCGTAGTGTCAGCGGCCAGACAATGCTGGTTGTAAACCGCGCCCCTCAATACAACCTATATATAGGTAATTATCTAGCCACCGACGGTTGGAAGACTTGGCCTACTCAGCCCAATATTCCTAACACCATGGCTGATGCCAAAGCCTTTGTCATGGACGAATTTAGAAATTCGCCACTGGCGTTGATTGGTTTGTTCTTGCGCAAGATAGCGAGACTGACAGTCGGTGTCTGGAATGAATTTCAATATCCCATTGGCATACTTACTATCGTTGAGCAGAATATCTGGCAGGGTGTTTTGCTGCTTCTTGCATCGCTCGGATTGGCTGCAGCACTCAACAATGAAGATCGCACTGCTAAGAGTTTAGCCTTAGCGTTTGCCGCGATTATTCTCTTCCATCTTATATATGCATGTTTTGAACCGGTGCCCCGTTATGCCATCACTGCCATGCCACTAGTTATGGCATTCGCTGCGCAGGGGATGTTGACCTTTTATAGCGCTTGTCTTCAAGCAAAAAACGGAAATGAGCGCGGTTTGGTATTTGGTCTCGCTTTATGGGGGCTGGCAGGACTAAATTGGTTATATCGCTTTGCGAGCCCCGTTTTGCCTTTTGCTGTGACTTTTATCACATGTTCTTTTGAGCAAATCCGAATGCTAGTGGCGTTGTTCTGGAGCACATATTTTGTTTGGTTATTTATTCAGCTAGCTCAAATTCTCTCTCTCTCAAATGGTTATGCAAAACTTTCTCGACTTGCGGTTGTCTCTCTAGTTGCCTCAGGGGGCCTTTCAGTTTTATGCACTGCTGCGTTCTTCTTGCAAGATCCAGCTCTGTCAGAGTGTTCGACTTTGCTTGAAGCCGGTGGCCCGGCTTTTACTGGAAAATTGAGATTTCCTCTAGCTGAATTAGAGCAAGAATTGCCGACGCCGTTACCAAGTAAACTACCAGGTCAACGGGCAAGCTCTATTCGGCAGTTTGATAGTTGGCTCTTGATCGACTGTGAAACGGCGGCACCACCACCGGTGCTAAACATTTCAGTTAATGGTAGATCTTTTTCAGCGCGCACAGCATTGATGTGGAACGAGCTTCTTCCTTCTGAGAAAGATGTTCCGGTAATTATTGATTTGCAAAGCCGTGCTATGTCGGTTGATAAAAGGAGGTTTCGGCAATGGTGGGCTTTGCCATTTTCAACAGAAGCCTTGAGAAAGAATCTAGAAAGTGAAGTGACATTGTCTGTACCGGCTGGTTCGGAATCAGTCAGAATTTTTTATGATTTGGTAAATAGTTCGACTAATACAGACGTCTTGATACCGTCGTTGACAAAGTTTTCTTGGACTAAGGGCTTCCTCACTTTCGATCACCGTGACCCTCGTCCTTATGAGTTAAGGCCGGCCTCACCATCGACGTTGAGAGAGTCTAAGTCTTCCTACTTTGCCAAGCTCCTACCGCAGTTGCGCCTTCATTTAGCTATTCCACAATATTTACCTGAAGCCGATACTTCGAAAAGTGGTGCTGGCCCTAACGCACCTCTAGGGCGTGGTGTCGGTTCAATTTTGTCTCATGCCGCAGAGCATGTGGTTACTGGTGGTGACCCGCGCACTTTCACTCTCTCAGGCTTGGTTTGGGATAATGGTTTACGGCACTCTGGTCAGGTCGAACTCATATTTGAAGTTGGTAAGTGCAAGGCTAAGCAACTTGTGGAAGTAGGCTTGACGCTAAATGGCATGAAAGATGGTAAGCCAATTAGTTGGCGTTCTCCGTGGCAACCTGCCTGCATTGAAGCTGGTTCTGCCTGGCGAAAATATCAATATGTAAATGTCTTGCCCAGCGATTTTGGTCAGTGGCAAACTGTTAGCTGCACTGTTTCAATGTCGCCTTTTGTAGCGGATAAATTGTATTTGCATCCTAAAGAGGCTCAGCGTGCAAAGATGACTGTTCGAAATCTGTATGTTGAGATAGGTTCTATTGCCATTCCGACAGATGAATTGAAGTGGGCTTTGCATTAGACAATTCTTTAACGCCCAGTGATAGCTTTTTTAGAGACTATTCAACTAAATGTAGTTTGCTAAGCCCAGCCATCACCCTGTGCTCTAGTGACTTGAAAGTTCCGTATACTCCACTTCCCTCAGTTGCGATGCATTCAAAAACAGGCACGTCATCTATCTTTAGGTCGTTTTCTAGGTCACTAAGAGGCCTGCAGCCCGTTAGGTCCCGCTTATTGCATGCAAGCACCCATGGTACTTTTATTGCTGCAATCTTTTTCGAGGGAGCTTCAGGTTGGTAATATGCTGAAGCTTCTAATTCAGCTTTCCCATCAGTCAGTTCGATCCCGGAGTCGTTCAATAACTGTTTCATGCAGTCGCGATAACGAATGTTTTGTTCTGTCATCCTAGGCGATGAATCAGCAATAAATACTATACCGTCAGCATTTCTGAGTGTTTCTGGTGTTGGATTTGTATTTTCAAATTCGTACGATAATGCCACGAAATTGAAGGAGAGATCGTATGAGCGTTCGCCAATTTTAATTCTCTCAAAGACGGGGCGCTGGAAACGTAGAGTTTTCTCTCCGAACGTGTGTTCATCTAGCTGCCCGGCTTCAGCAGAGTGTTCGTGTATATAGCGAATCCATGTCTTTTTCCCGGAGCTTGGCGGTCCGAAGTAAACCAGGTCGATAACAATCTCGTTATTCTGAAAGTTAATAGCAACCATTTCTCACTTCAATATCCTGTACCCTTCTTGTCTTTGGAGTCTGAAACTAGTTTACGCAGATAGTTAGCGATATTGAAAGATGCTCATTGGCTATTTACCGACTAGGTCATCCATTAGTTTGTCCGAATAGCTTTTCAATTCAAGTTTGTCTCTCTCTGATTCGTTTATTTTTCCCATTTTCTTGTAGCAGATTGCTCTTTTTTCTAAAGCACGAATGAGGAAGAAAGTTGACTCGGCTTTAGTGGAAATAGTTTTCTTTGCAAGGCTGCGAGCAAGGGTCAATGCTTGTACGGCTTCGCCGTAGCGTCCTAGCTGCTCAAGGCAAGCGCCTTTAATCATTTGAGCACCGGCGTCTGAAGGGTCGGCTTTTACAGCACGTTCTGCGGCAACTAGAGCTTCGTTGTGCTTGTTCATTCTAGTGAACATACTTGCTTCTTTCGCAAGATAATCAGATGCCCACAGTGGTTTGGTTCTGGCTAGAGTCTCATAATCTTGAATAGCTTCGTTTAAGCGACCTAGGGTCGAATAACAGCTGGCTCTGATTTCAAGGCTCTTCTGGTCGTTGTTGCGTTCAATTGCGATGGTGGCAATTTCTATAGCTTTGGGAAAGTTTTGCGCCAAGGCGAATGCTTTGGCCGCCATGTAAAGTTCACAGTCGACTGCTTCTTCAGGGCGTTTCACTTTAGTAAACAGTGGCAAAGCCTCATCAAATTTACTGTCTGTTGCCAATATGGCGCCAAGGATCATATTCCTTCTGTCGTCATCGCCCTTGCAGCGTGGCACTTTTTCTAGCAAAGCCTTAGCTGCTGAGGAGTTTCTAGCTTCAAGCAGCTGTTCAATTTGAGCTACGGGAATACCGTACTTGTCTTTTGCTGGGCTACGAAATGGCACTGCTTTGGCCACCGAAGCCTGCCTGTGATCCACTTTTGCAGGAGTAGCAAAAACTGGTAGCAACGTGGAATTTGCTGCAACTAGAGCGAGTAAAAACGTGCATAGTTTGCGGACGGTAAATAGCGGCATGGAGCTTTGGGTTTCCTTTACCCATATTCTATAAGGTTGCAAGGCGTTCCATGCTTAGTATGTCGCCGCCAGAGAACATTGCTTTAACTGCTCTGCCAGTTTCTAAGGTGAATTTTGGATCTTGTCTACGATTACAAGCCTTCCTGACAGTTTGTCGAAATACGTCTGTTTCTGCTCTGTGACCGGCACTAAGAAAATACTTGCGTAAGAGAATATAAGTGGAATGGCGCAGAAAATTGGGATTTCTAGACTGTGTACCAAGAGCAGTCCAGAACAGATGTTCATCACCGCAGCACTTGGGTTTGAACTTGGTTCTAAATTCGAAACCATTGTGCAAACTAGTAGTAACCATATTGCCGACTGTAAGGCGCTCTTGCCGGTACTCCGCATGAGGGAAAATCGTAGCCCATCGGTATCAACTACTTTCATGCCCATGATTCGCTTGCCGAAAGTAGCTTGATGTTTACTCGATTCTCCGATTACATAATAGAGCCAGGGTACGACTAGGAGAATAGTAGGCACTACCGGTATTGAAATCCAGTAGCAGAACAATAATTGGATAAGCAGTTCATCACTGAATTCCGCTTCGAGCCACTGCATCAATAAGATCCCAAAGAGTCCGAAGAGTCCGAATTGCAGCGCAGATATTATCAAAGTGTCTATGAGAGTTGCTGCTGCTCGGCGCCAGAACGAAGCGTAAATTCGGATGGTTTTTTCCGAGCTGACGGTAACCGGTAATGCATCGATTTGGCTATCAGCGCTTTTGAGTTGCATAGTACTATCGTACACCTTGAGTGTTCAGTTAGTATTGTGGCGAGGAAAAGGGCCGCCTTTTCGATGTTCTAGTTCATGGCGCTTGTGTTCAGTTATTTCCGCTTCGACAATACGAAGTAATTCTGCTGGTGGCATGTCACTTCCAATTTCACCAAATTCGGAGGTATAGATGCAGTGTTGGAAATTTCGATGATCCGGAATTTGCTCGTCTAGTTCAATTTCTAGCGACCACGCATTATCGTCAGTGGGGGAAGTGTCGCCACCAACAGCGTGCCCCTCGACAGAAATTTCTATCCCGTCGTTCAGTTCTACGGTGAGCTTTCCATTTGCATCTATACGAGCTGTGTCTACGCGTGCAACATTTAACAGCAAATATAGCTTCAAAATGTCGGGTGCACGGGAGATTGATTCCGTTAGGTATTGAGAATGAATCAGGTCTTTTTGAAGGTGCTTACTCAATTTGGATAACGTGCCTGATTTTATGGCGTCAGTTACACACCACATTTCCATTATTACTAGTTTGATGTCAGAGTTAGACTGGGCGGCTTCGTCTTGCGCTTGAAAGCGTAGAGCTATTCGACTACCGTACAGTCCAGCATTTAGCTCTACCAATATTTTGCCTTTTAACCAATAAGCAATTACTGCATTAAAGTCTGCAAGCCGTTTGTCATTATCGTTCGTTCTAGCCATGGATCAATCGTCATACTCTCAGTTTCGGCTTCTAGGTTTTTCCAGTGATTAAGAGGTTCGAGATTCGTCGGTCGCTTTTGCCAATACCGGATAGTTCTTGGGTCTGTTAATAGTTGTAGATTCCGGTGCTAACAACATGCTTGCGATTTCTGAGAGCCTGGTACATCCGCATAGGAGGTAAGAGTGAAGATGCACAGCCTAATCTCGCTGACTGCCTTAAACATGCTAATCACGCACGAATTCTCCCAGTCGGTACACATCGGTGAATCCAATTTTGCGATATACAGAAAGACCCATCTCTGAAGAGTAGAGCGCAATCGGATAAGCTGAGTTTAGCCAAGCGTGTTGAATTGCTGCTTCTACCAAACTGCGGCCGTATCCGTGGTTGCGAAATTCGGCCAATGTAGCGACGTTATAGATCACTGTGATCTCACTAGTCGTGAGGTAATAAGCGCAGCAGGCTGGCTTGTTGTCTACGTATCCCACAAACCATGCTTCTGATTGCGATAAGCCAAGCCGGCCTTTGATGAACTGTTCAAAGTGATCTCTTATGGTGTCACTAAGATCAAAACCGGTGCAATATGGTTCTAGCCAGTCAATTACTTCGTGGGGAGTGCTAACTGTCTTCACAGCCAATTCAGAGGGCTTTGAAGCACTAACAAGTTGCCCGGGCATAAGTGCCAATGCCGGAACTGTACCGGCATCTCGCAAGCCGTTGGCAATTAGTTTCTCGCCTACTTTGGTTGCTTCGCTAGTCAGTACTCCCACCCGCCATAACATAGGCACAGCGGGGTTCTTTCTCAGGGTGCGAGCGACTATTTCATCAAGGTTTTGGGCGCTGCCATTGGTTCTGAAAACGCCATTGATCCAGGCGGTGCTGTAGCCAGACCAGAACTCTGCTGTGTCCTCGTCTTCACTAAATATGGTGCCATTGATGCCGCTAATTAGACGAAATCCATTGATATAATTGCGCTCCATGCGGCGCGCTATATCGAGATTAGATATGCTTTCTTGCTGCGTCACTTCTACTTCGACTGGCGAATTATCTCTGCCAGCGGCACGTCCAGCTGGTCGGCTACATACTTTTGGCCACTTGGTGTCAGGTGAGCCGTGTAGAAGAGTGAGTTGAGATCCGCGTCACTATATGTGGTGGCGACTTGTTGGGCGTCGATGAAAGGAATATCGTTTTCCTGACATTGCTTTTTCACAATTACTACTTCAGAGCCGTGATTTACTCCCAGCATTGGTTGGTCCATACCGGCTATTGGAGCCAATGTCGCTCTTGATGGCAAGGCGTACACTACAAACTTGCAATTGTGGTTGGCTGTTTCTTTCTTGAATTCTTGCAAGAGAGCTTCCATGGTGTTTGTGATTACACCGATAAAGGTCTTGTTACTAGTTTCAACTTTGGCTTGTTCTTCTAAAGCCGCTTTGCGCTTGTCGAATGCTGCCTGGTCGCCAGCTAATTCTGCTTGTTTCTGCGCTTCTTCTGCTTCTTTGGAAAGATCTTTTTTTACTGCCACTTTTACAGCAGCTTCAGGTTTGGTCGATTGCCAATTGGGCATTTGAATTGTGCCGATTGTGGCATTGTAGATTTGCGCGCCGACATTGGGCCAAAATCCTGGTTGGGCTAAGTCATGAGTGAATTGCTTGGATACTTTTACGGGAGAGATGAAGAATCCAATCACCGCTTTATACACTTCGTTATGGCTGCTGGCTTCTGTTTCGTAAGCCGAGATTAAGCCCCAGATACGCGAATTAGCTCTGAGCCAGGCGATGCTATTGAGAAATTTGCCGCGAGGCGATTTCATAAAAGCTTTGACTGGTCCAGAATCTACAAGCACCGGTTGATTGGGCAATTTTAGTGCGTAAGGGCGCAGGTTGCTGATTGCAGCATCAGGAGCTGACCAGTTCTCAAACATGTCTCTGCTGTCGTAACCCATCAGCACCATATCTGGTGAATACTTAAATACCTCGCGCTTCATCAGCAAGAATTCTTGCACTGTCGAATAGCCCGATACACCGAAGTTGAGTACCTGCACTGGGCGACCAAGTATCTTGGTCAAGCGCTTCTCGAGTAGCTGCCCTGCTGTATCTTCTAGAGCTACTTGAATGCCCTCTACTTGTGAGTCGCCAAGTAAAGCTATGCGATAAACACCGGCCGGTTTTGCTTCAGTGACACCATTTTCGCGCAGGCCATTGCCGTGCAGATACGATCGAGCATAACCTTCTTTGCGCCAAGTGATGCTCTTATTGGTCATGTGCACTGTGCCAATTTCGGGGTCGAGTTTGAAGAGTTCTTCTTCTCCCAGACCGGCAAATGCCAAGGTTGCTTCCACAGCTAAAAGTGCTACTAATTGCCAGGCAATGTAGGGCAACAGGCGCTTAAATAGAGGCTGCTTGAATTCTTGTGGAACTTTCAGTTCCACTTCCTTTTCTCTCTCAATATTTGCTGCTGCGAGATTGGTGGTCATTGGCTACTCTAGAATTGGAGTTTAGACTTAGAACTGGAAGTAAACAAAGGGAACTGCTTCAAGAGGCTTAGAGGCCACCATTAGTATTGCAGCCGCTGTATATGTTGCCAGCCGCAAGGGGTTCAAGAATACGACTTGGCCGGAAGTTTGATTGGCAGTCGCGCTTGGGGCCTTAATGAATTTATCAATGGCTGTTTGGTGGTGACGTAGATACTCTGTCAGCTGCCAGAAGATGAAGTAAGCGGCGCCAACCACAAGGATGCCAGATTTGCACAAAGGCTCTATGAGTGTGGCAGAGCCTTGGAAGCTGAAGGCTCCAGCCCACAGGTTTAAGCCGTGAGGAATATCGGGCGATCTAAAAATGGAATAGGTGAGAACCACAAAAACTGTGTTTACAAGAATTGCTAAGACCGTTCCGATTTGGCTAGCGCAGGCCTGTTTGAGTTTAGGAACGCCTTCTAAGAAGCTGCACCATTCGCGGTGCACAATTAGTCCGATGCCCTGAGTGGCTCCAAATAAGATGTAGTGCCAGGTGGCTCCGTGCCAGATGCCGCAGACGACCATGGTGATAAAGAGGTTGCGGTGCTGGTTCCAAATTCCGGCGCGAGAGCCGCCTAATGGTATATAGACGTAGTCTTTGAGCCAGCTGCCTAGCGACATATGCCATTTGCGCCAGAAAACTGAAATGTCTGTTGAGAGCAATGGCAAGTCGAAGTTTATTGGCAGTCTGATACCGAGCAAGAGTGCAGAGCCTCTACCCATATCGGTGTAGCCTGAAAAATCGCAATAAACTTGAATGACAAAGCCGAAGGCAGCTATCCAAGCATCTGGGCAAGACAATGGGTCTAAAGTGGCATAGGGGCGAGCGATGATGGCTGCGATGGGGTCAGCTAATGCGGCCTTTTTAAATAGCCCTTGCATGAACAGACTGGTGCCTTCAATCAGTAGTGGATTGGTAAGCGGCAGCGGGTTGCGCAATTTGGGGATGAAATCTTGATAGCGTTTGATTGGTCCGGCGATTTGCGAAGGGAAGAAGACTGCGAAGGCCGCAAACTCAAAGAATGAACGAACAGCTTTATCGCCTTTGTAGACGTCGCTTAAATAGTGCACAAATTCAAAGACGAAGAAGCTGATGCCTAAAGGCAAGAGCGCTTCCACTAAAGGCAATTGCAAGCCAGCCAGTTGGCTCTTGTATTGAGGAATTAGGGGCGCTGCTGCGTGAATGGCCGCACTAATATTCTCGATGACAAAGTTGACATACTTGTAGTAGCAAAGGGCGCCGACGTTGAGCAGTAGTCCAATCAGAAGCATTGCTTTAGCAAGCTTTGGATGGTCGTACTTGGCGACCAACTTACGTTTAGGCTTAGCTGTAGGTGCTGAATCGTCTGCGCCAGATGCTTGATTGGTCGCATCTGTTTGCTCTTCTTCTTTAGTGCGGCAATTTTCTATACCTATAGATAAGGCCCAGTTGATTGCTGTCATCAAGGCCAGCAAGACGCCATAAATTGGCAGCCAGCTCATATAGAAGACGTAGCTTGCCACCACAGTCAAAATCAGACGAGGCAGACCACTTAAGCGCCAGTAGAGAAAGACCACTACGGGCAAGAAGAGAAGATATTGAACGCTGCTGAAGATCATTCGGTTCCTATTTTCTGGCAGTTGCCAGAAGTTACAGCAAGAACCTGTGAGTATACAAGAGGATGGCCCAGGCTTACAGGTGCCTGTAAATAATCTCTTTTCAATCGCCTTCCATTAACTAGCATTAATTACGAGATGTTGACTATACAAAAGATACATTAGTACCATTTGATATATTCAGTAATTGAGTTATGGCATCCCTGTTTATCGAGGGCTTCCCGCAGGCTGGCGGTTAGCTCAGTTTATTTGTCGCCGGTAATATTCCAAATCGTTATCGGCCTGGTCTTTTTTCCAAGGAGAAATAAATGTCAGTTCCCTTGAATCGCGAAGAGCTTAAGAAGAAGCGTGAGAAATTCATCATCCCGGGTGTTAAGCAAATGTACGCTGACCCACCTCACTTCGTTAAAGGGAAAGGTCAATACCTCTTTGATGAAACCGGCCGCGAATATCTAGACATGTTTGCAGGCATTGTCACCGTATCGGTTGGCCATTGCCACCCTAAGGTTGTGCAGGCCACGGTTAATCAGGTCAATACCCTACAACACACCTCTACTATATTTATGACCCAGCCGATGGTCGACCTGGCTGAAAAATTAGCCGAAGTTGCACCTGGTGACATGAGCAAGTCGTTCATCACCAATTCAGGCACTGAAGCTAACGAAGCTGCTATTCGCTTTGCTCGTTTGGCCACCGGTCGCCATGAAGTGATTGCTCTTGAGCATTCTTATCACGGCGAATCGCACTTAGCCTCAACCCTTACTGCTAACCACAATTGGCGCCCTGACACCATGCCTGCGGCAGGTGTTGCTTATGCTGCCAATGCTTATTGTTACCGCTGTCCTTTCAAAAAGTCACCAGATAGCTGCGGCCTTGAATGCGCCCAAGATGTAGAGCGTGTCATTCAATCGCAAACAAGCGGCAAGCCTGCTGTGATGATTGCTGAACCTATACAAGGTGTCGGTGGTGCTATTACGCCACCAGACGATTATTTCGTCGAAGTGAAGAAGATTCTTGAGAAATACGGTGCTCTCTTTATTGCTGACGAAGTGCAAACTGGTGTCGGTCGTACTGGCAAGCATTGGTTTGGCATCAGCAGCTACGGTGTACAACCAGACATTATCACCATGGCTAAAGGCTTAGCTAACGGCTTGCCGATTGGTGCTGTGATTACAACTGATGATGTTGCCAAAGCCTTGCAAAAACAATGTATCAATACTTTCGGTGGTAACCCTGTTTCAGCAGCAACCGCTTTAGCTGTGCTTGAGACTATCGAAGAAGAAAAGTTGATGAACAACGCTCAGGTTGTTGGCGAGTATTTGATGGCTGGTCTGAAAGACTTACAGAAACAGTTCCCTGAAGTGATCGGAGATGTGCGTGGCAAGGGCTTGATGGTCGGCATGGAATTGGCTGACAAGAATAAAGTGCCACTGTCGCAAGAGACTATGCGCATCGTAGAGATGTCTAAAGACGAAGGTGTGGTTATTGGTAAAGGTGGAATGTGGGGCAATGTCATTCGCATCAAGCCACCACTTTCAATCACTAAAGACAACGTCGACACCATGCTTAAGGTCCTGAAGAAGTGCATTGAGTCGGTCGTCAAAGTTCACGCCAAAGCCTAACTAACAGCGAATAAAATCTGAGGAGTACAAGTATGTCCAGCAATAACGGCAACTCAAGAGTGGTTCGCTGCGGCTTGATTCAAACAAAAAATGATGTCATTTCACCGGAGGGTGGAACCGACAAGAAGCTGCTTGAAGAAATCAAAGACAGTATGTTGAAAAAACATATTGAGTACACCAAACAAGCCCATGAAAAGGGCGTGCAAATTCTTTGCTATCAAGAAATTTTCAACGGTCCATATTTCTGTGCTGAGCAAGAAACTTGCTGGTATGACACCGCAGAAGAGATTCCTAACGGTCCTACCATCAAGAAGATGCAAGAGCTAGCCAAGAAATACAAGATGGTCTTGGTTGTGCCGATTTACGAGAAAGAACAAGCTGGTGTTTATTACAACACTGCTGCTGTGATTGACGCCAATGGCGAGTATCTAGGCAAGTATCGCAAGAATCATATTCCTCACGTGGCACCTGGTTTCTGGGAGAAGTTCTACTTCAAGCCAGGTAATCTTGGCTATCCAGTATTCAAAACCGCTTATGCCACCATCGGCGTTTATATCTGCTATGACAGACACTTCCCTGAAGGCGCACGTGCTCTTGGTTTAAATGGAGCTGAAATTGTCTTCAACCCATCAGCGACTGTGGCTGGTTTGTCTGAGTATTTGTGGAAGCTTGAGCAACCAGCTCATGCTGCTGCCAATGGCTACTTCTTAGGCGCAATCAACCGGGTGGGCACAGAGGCTCCCTGGAACATTGGTGAGTTCTATGGCTCCAGCTACTTCTGCGATCCTCGTGGGCAAATAGTGGCCTGTGCTAGCCGAGATCAAGAAGAACTTCTTGTCTCTGATTTAGACCTCGATCAAATTCGCCAAGTGCGCAATACCTGGCAGTTCTTCCGCGATAGACGACCAGAGACTTATGACACTCTAGTCAAGCTTTAATTGGGCTCCAGTAGCGGAGACCAAAAAGCAAAGCACCAAGTAAATCACCAAGCAAATCACTAGGTACTTTCAGTTTTAGAAATAGGTGCATATACACCTATTTCTAAAACTACTGAACCCCAGAGTTAAATACAAAAATCTTGAGTTATTAGGCGAGGAACCATGGCAGAGCACTACAAGCCAAATAAATATAAGGCCTGGGAACTTACACTGGAAGAGCGCTTTCAGGAAGTTTATCCACCGTTTTCAGAAAGAGAAGCAGTGCTCGAAGCTAACCGCTGTCTCTACTGTCACGATGCACCGTGCATGGTGGCCTGTCCCACCGATATCGACATCCCCACTTTTATTCGCAAGATTGCTACAGGTAACACCAAGGGTTCTGCTCGCACAATCTTAGAATCTAACTTGATGGGTGCTACATGTTCGCGGGTTTGCCCTGTTGATGTTCTCTGTGAAGGCGACTGTGTTCTCACTGCTGACCATAAGCCCATTGCTATTGGCCGATTGCAGCGTTATGCCACTGATTATGCCAACGATAAAGGCATTCGCTTCTTTAAAGCCGGCGAACCAAACGGCAAGAGAGTAGCTGTAGTTGGAGCTGGCCCGGCTGGTTTGTCTTGCGCTGGGGAGCTCGCTAAAGCTGGCTTTGCCGTCACTGTCTATGAGAAGAAGAAATGGTCAGGTGGCCTTTCTACATACGGCATCGTCGTTTTTCGCGAGCCAGTTGAAGTGAGCTTGGCCGAAGTCAAAATGATTGAAGAGCTAGGTGTGAAGTTCACCAACGACACGGAGATTGGTAAAGATCTGAGCTTTGAGCAATTAGTCAAAGACTATGATGCTGTTTTCCTAGGTATTGGTTTAGGCAATGTGCCTGAAATGGAAGTTCCTGGCGAACACCTTACAGGCGTTTTGGACGGCCTCGAGTTCGTTGAAGAGACAAAGACTGAGAGCCTTGATTCAATTAAACACGGAAATCGCATCTGTGTTATTGGTGCCGGTAACACCGCCATCGACTGCGCCACCATTGCCCGACGCTTGGGTGCTGAGCGTGTCACCATGATTTATCGCCGCTCAGAAGCGGAGATGCCTGCCTATCACTTTGAATATGAGTTTGCCCTCAAAGAAGGGGTGAGCTTTATGTTCTTGACTCAACCAATTGAGATTCTAAGTAATGACCAAGGTGCAGTGGACGGTCTCAAATGCATAAGAATGGATTTGGGCAAGCCCGATGCTTCTGGCCGCCGCAGCCCCGTGCCTGTGCCAGATTCTGAGTTTGTCGTACCTTGCGACATGGTAATTAAAGCTATCGGTCAGAATAAACCTTCTGGAGTACTAGCGATGTTGGCACCATTTGGTGTCGAACAAGTGAAAGGCTACCTTAAGGTTAATGACGAAAACCGTACTGCCCACGAAAAGATATTTGCTGGTGGTGACTGTGTTAGGAGCCATGGCGAAGCATCAACGGTGATGGCTGTGCAGGATGGCAAAATTGCCGCTGCCAGTATCGCTAAGCAGTTGGTGGGAACGTCTAGGCCTTTAGCAGAAGCCGTTTCTAAAAAGTAGATTTGCTCTAGCCCCTTCTCTTTGTCTATAACTCCGTTTATATTTCGGGAAAAATTTAAATGCCAGATCTATCGATCGATTTTTGCGGTATCAAGTCACCAAATCCGTTTTGGTTAGCGTCAGCTCCCCCAGCCAATTCTGCCTATCAGATTCAAAAAGCTTTTGAGCAAGGATGGGGTGGTGCAGTATGGAAAACAATCGGTGCGCCAGTACTGAATGTTTGCAATCGCTACGGCACCATCGACTATAAAGGCAGCAAAATAATTGGCCTCAATAACGTTGAGTTGATTTCCGATCGGCCTATAGACCTCAACTTGCGTGAGATGGCCGAAGTAAAACGTAATTTTCCACATCATGCTGTGATTGCATCAATCATGGTGGAATCAAAAAAAGAAGCCTGGCAAGAAATTATCAAACGCACTGAAGAGACTGGTATCGATGGCTTTGAACTGAATTTCGGCTGCCCCCACGGCATGTCAGAGCGTGGCATGGGTTCGGCCATGGGTCAGGTTCCTGAATACACTGCTATGGTCACTGAGTGGGTCATGGCTGTGGCGACTAAGCCAGTCATAGTTAAGTTGACACCCAACGTCACTGATATTGTTTTGCCAGCAAGAGCCGCCCTAAAAGGTGGTGCTTCTGCCCTTTCGTTAATTAACACCATCAATAGTGTTATGGGTGTTGACCTCGATACTTTTGAATTGCAGCCAAATGTTGGCGGCAAAGGCGGCCACGGCGGTTATGCTGGGCCAGCAGTCAAACCTATTGCCTTGCACTTACTCAGTGCGGTAGCGGCCGATCCTGAAATACTGAAGTCTCGCCTGCCAATATCTGGTATGGGCGGCGTTGAAACTTGGCGCGATGCGGTTGAATTTATGTTGCTTGGCGCCACCTCTGTACAGGTCTGCACTGCGGTAATGCACTGGGGCTTCAGAATTGTTGAAGACATGATTGAAGGCATGTCAAATTGGATGGAAGAGAAAGGCTTTGAAACCTGCGACGATTTTATCGGCAAGTCACTGCCTCGAGTTTCCAATTTCGGAGACTTTGACCTCGGCTTCCAGTCTGTTGCAGCAATCAATCACGATAAATGTATTCAGTGTAATCTTTGCTACATTGCCTGCAATGACGCTGCTCACCAATGTATTGACCTAAAAGAACTTAAAATCACAAATGAAGCGAAAGAGCGCTTATGGCCGGTTGTGAGAGAAGAAGACTGTGTTGGTTGCGATTTGTGCTCTCGTGTCTGTCCTGTGGATGATTGCATCACCATGGTAGAAATCGACACAGGAAGGCCGCATATCACCTGGAATCAGCTGGTTTCTTCAAAGCCAGAAGTCTTAGAATGGGACAAGATGGAAGAATATCGCAAGACTGCGAACATACATATTCACTAAGTAATGCACTAAGTTGCGTCTGTGCATTAATATGTAGCGATGTCTTTGTCCAAGTATCCAATCAGTTATGCAAGTGTTTCTGAGGCACCTCCCTCAGCGATAGGCCTTGCCATACTGAAAAGATGCAATTTTTTCCGCTGCTTACTCCTATTTTTAGTTATCTGCTGTGGCGCTGGCGGCCCCATTTCTATCGCCTTGGCCGCAGAGTCGGCTGTTTCGGTAAATGGTGCTTCAGTAAGCGGGTCATCGATGGATAGCGCAACCAGTCAGGCTCAATTGAAAAAAAGCCTACCTAAGACAAGCGCCAGCCTCTATTTCGCTTGTGAGCGCAAGCTTGCCCTCAAAGGAAAGCGTATTAAAGCTTCTGACTGGTTGGGGAAAACTAGTAAAGAGCTTTCGTACGGCGACCGCGCTGCTGATTGTGATTCGGTCTATTCTGAAGAGAAGTTGTTCGAGAGAATTTCTAACGAGATAAACAGCAGTGGTCAACCTCTGACCGTGTTTATTCACGGCTGCTGTGTCAGCTTTAGTGAAGACCTGATTCAAGCTAACGACATACAGCAGGCCTTGCACGCGGCCGGCTTGAAGGGGCCTTTGTTAGCCTACGATTGGGCTACGCCTTGCTACAACTATGCTGGGTCGCTAGCCAAGTTACCTGGTTGTCGCTCCAACTTTACTGCTTTTCTTGAGCGCTTGGTGGCGAAAATTGGTCGAGACAAGATTGTAATTGTGGCCCATAGTCTGGGTATTCATGCCCTGCAAAATTATTGCAGGAAGGCTCTTGAGGCTGAGCCCACAGCTAACCAAGTATTTGCAGCTGTGATTCTGAGCCGACCGGACGTCGATTTCAGTTCGTTCAAGAATTCAGAAGCGGCTCTGAAGAATTTTTCAGGCAAGTTGATGCTGCTTTGCGCCAGAAATGACATCAACCTCAAGCTCTCGTCTTTCATTAGGCGGGCTGGTTACAACTTTGTGGAAGATCCACGCCCGGTGCATGACAACTATATGCGCTTAGGTCAGGCCAGCGTTGCTTCGGGAGTGGCCGACAGACTGGCCGTCTACGATATTAGTCATCTGCGTCTGCGGCACCTAATTCCGTATAAACTGATAGCAGATCTGCTCACTGGTGAAACTTCATCGTACTTAATTGAACGTGCCGATGGCGGCGTATTAGAAGTGAAGACTAGGATGTAGGCTGCTATAATTGCTTGACTACTTAGGCTCGCTTTACCATGGACACCAAGTTAGAAAATCACAAACCCCCGGCTCAACCTGCGGCTTTGCCTAAAAGCAATAACCGCAAGCAAGCAGTTGTTGGGGTTTTACTAGTTCTTGGTTTGGCCGTCTATGTCTTAAAAGACAAGCTACCCCTCAGTCCGGGTGCACGCGAAACGGCGGTTAAAGTTGAGCGCGCCAATAGTGAAGCAGTATTGACTGTAGAGCTGACTAAGGTTGTGCCTCGTGATTTCGAGCGCAAACTATTGGTCAGTGGTACTGTCTGGGCCTGGGATCCAGTACAAGTTGGTTCTGAGGTAAATGGTCTTAAGGTGCAGTCGGTTCTTGTCGATGACGGCGCTCGTGTCAAGCGTGGACAGCTTTTGGCCAAGCTTAATAGCAGTATCATTGAAGCTCAGTTAGCAAAGAAGAAAGCTAACCTTATTGGTGCAAAGGCTTCTTTACTCAAGGCAATACAGCCTTTCCGGGCCGAAGATCTCACATCGTTGCGTTATGCCTACAATCAGGCCCAAGCTAATATTTCTCAAGAAGAAGCTAATCTGGCTAGGGCTCAGGCTAATTACAATGAAGCAGCCGAGAATGCAAAACGCTATACATGGCTGGTTAGCCAGGGCGCTGTCAGTGCTGAAGACGCCGATAACCGCTCAACTCAGGCCAAAGTGTATCTTGCAGAAGTGCAGAACTGTGAGCATAAAGTGCGAGCGATTAAGCTTGCTGCTCAACAGGCCAATGACCGCCTGACCATGGGTGTGTCTGGTGGCCGGCGGGAAGATATTGAAATTTCAAAATCACAATTAGCTGAGATTGCTGCCAATATTGCTGAACTCAATTCGCAACTGGCGCAAACAGCCATTGTCGCTCCCTGCGACGGGCTCGTGCTCAAGCGTAGTGTGCATATCGGTGATATTTCTAGTACTAGCAAAGTGATGTTTGATCTAGTGCGAGATGGCAGATTAGAGCTGCGTGCCAATCTGCCAGAAGCTGACATCGGTGTGGTCAAAGCTGGTCAGACTGTGCGAATCGGCGATGTCGATGCCCATGTGCGCGAGATCAGTCCAATGATTGATCAAGACACACGGCTAGGAATGGTGCGAATTGATTTGCCACTAAACACCCGTCTGCGTCCGGGTAATTTTGTCAAAGGCGAAATTGGGCTAGGCAAAGCTAAAGTCAATGCCGTTGGTTCTTCTTCTGTGGTTTACAAAGATAACCGTGCTATTGCCTATACTCTTGATGAGGCCGGTAAGAAGGTACGTATGCACTTCATAGAGGTTGGTGGCAGGGACGGCGATTTTATCGAAGTGCTGAGCGGTTTGAAAGCTGGAGATCAAGTAGTCGCTAAGGGTGCTGGCTTCATCAAAGATGGTGATGTGGTCAACGTGCTCGATGCAAACTCTTCGCCAGTGAAGGCTCGCTAGATAACTATGAATTTTAACCTCTCCACCTGGTCGATTAAAAATCCGGTACCGGTAGTGGTGCTCTTTTTAGTCTTGACCTTGATGGGCATAACTTCCTTTATCAAGCTCGGCATTGACGAGAGCCCTAATATCGATGTGCCTGTAGTGACTGTTGCGGTAAGTCAACTGGGGGCGGCACCGGCTGAGCTTGAAACTCAGGTAACAAGAAAAATTGAAGACGCTATCGCTGGCATTGGCAATATCAAACATATTGCCTCTAGTGTTACCGATGGTGCCTCGTCTACTTCTATCGAGTTCAATCTCGGCACAAATACTGATAGAGCTGTCAATGATGTGCGTGACGCTATTTCTAAGATTCGCCAAGATATGCCCCAGGGTATCGAAGAACCGATTATTCAAAGGCTTGATTTTGTGGGCGGCCCCTTTGTCACCTACACCATTGATTCTAAAGTCTTGCCACCAGCCGAATTGTCCTGGGTGGTCGACAATGATGTCGCTCGCGCCCTCCTTTCTGTTCCTGGGGTTGGTCAGGTGCAGCGAGCCGGAGGTGTGGACCGCGAAATTCGCGTCAATCTCGATCCTACTCGCTTAGAAGCGCACGGCATCACCGCCGATATGGTTAGCTCTCAAATTCGCCAACTCAACATAAACTTACCCGGTGGCCGAGGCCAAGTGGGTGAAGGTGAACAGTCGATTAGGCTATTGGGCAGCGCTCTTACCGTGCCCCAGTTGGCCAAGACCGATATTGTCTTACCTAGCGGCAAGCGGGCGCGCTTAGATACACTAGGCAAAGTCGAAGATAGTACTTCTGAAGTGCGGCAGATTGCTCTTTTAAATAATCAACCGGTGGTGGCATTTTCGGTGGTGCGCAGCACTGGCTCAAATTTGGTTGATGTTGAAAAAGGTGTTGATGCCAAAATTAAAGAGCTAGCTGAAAATTTACCAGGCTCACTGAAGATATCTAAACTGCGCAGCAACGGTCGTTATATCAAAGAGTCTTATGATGCCTCACTCGAATCTCTCGTGCTGGGGGCCTTACTCGCCGTATTTGTAGTTTGGGTATTCTTGAAAGATTGGCGGGCCACGGCCATTACTGCCATTGCTATTCCTCTGTCTGTTATTCCTACATTTGCCGTCATGCAATGGGCAGGTTTTACTCTAAATAGCATGTCGCTGCTCGGCTTGGCCCTTGTAATTGGCATCTTAGTAGATGACGCTATTGTTGAAATTGAAAATATTGTCCGCCACATCCGTATGGGAAAACCGGCCTACCAGGCCTCCATTGAAGCCGCTGAAGAAATTGGCTTGGCAGTTATTGCCACAACTTTGACCATTGTTGTTGTTTTTGTGCCGGTAGCAAGTATGGGCGGGATACCAGGGCAGTTCTTCAAGCAGTTTGGTCTCACCGTGACTGTGGCTGTTCTATTTTCGCTACTGGTTGCCCGCATGATTACGCCCATGATTGCAGCTTATGGTATGCGCAGCGTTGGTGGCCAGGAAGAAGAGCATGCCGTCAATCAGAAGTTTATGAAGGTCTATGGGCCGATTCTGGCTCTGGCGATGAAGCATCGGCTACTGTCTGTGATCGCGGCCTTTGTCTTATTCGCAGCCTCAATTGCCCTATTCAAGTCGATGCCCACTTCGCTCATGGCCAACGTCGATAGGGGTGAGGTTCTACTCAATGTCGAGATGCCACCTGGCTCTGACCTTGAAGACACTAAAGCGGTCTCTGAAAAATGCACCGATATTATTGCTAAGCACAAAGAGGCCATCAATGTCATGGCTTTCATCGGTACGCCAACTTCGGCGAAGCGCACTTCTGGCGGCAACCAGGGTGACGTTACTAAAGCGACTATCTATATTTCGCTCAAGCCGCGCACTGAACGATCTATTAGCCAGCAACAGTTTGAAGAGACAGTGAGAGCTGAACTTGATAGTGTCGCTGGTGCTCGGCTAAGCTTCTCGCGTTCGGGCGGGATGGGCGGCAAGCCCATGCGCTTGGTGCTGACCTCATCTGATGCAGTGCAGCTAGAGCGGGTCGCCGAGGAGATCAAAGACCAAATGCGTTCTGTAAAAGGGCTTTATGATGTCAGCTCTTCGGCGGGTATTTTGCGGCCAGAAATTTTAGTCACTCCCGATTTTGATAAAGCCGCACGACAAGGTGTTTCAGTGCAATCAATTGCCCGCACGGCTTTGATTGGCACTCTCGGCGACAGTGAAGCTAATCTGGCAAAGTTCAATTTAGATGATCGCCAAGTCAATATTCGAGTTGAATTAGACCCCCAGTATCGCAATGATCTGCGCATTATTGAGGACATGAAAGTGTCAGCCAATGGTGGCCGCCTGGTGCCGCTAAGTAGTGTAGCTTCTGTAAAATTTGGCAGCGGACCTTTTCAGATTGATCGCTTTGATCGCCAACGGCAAGTGACTTTAGAGTCTGGCTTGAACAGCAGTACCACACTTGGCGAAGCCATTAAGAGTGTTCATGCCTTGCCGGCATTCAAGACCATGCCCAAGTCAATTAGCGAACTACCATTAGGTGACGCTGAAATTCAGCGCGATATTTTTGGTGGTTTTGCCACCGCCATTGGTTCGGCTGTTCTCTTAATTTATGCCGTTCTCGTCGTTCTTTTCGGCGGATTTCTACATCCTCTAACGATCATGGTTTCTCTGCCGCTCTCTCTTTGTGGCGCGCTACTGGGGCTGGTTTTCTTCAATCAATCGATTGGCCTTTATGCCTTAATTGGTATCACAATGCTTATGGGTCTCGTGACCAAGAACGCTATTTTGCTGGTCGAATACGGTCTGATGTCTATGAAGCATGGCATTGAGCAGCGCCAGGCAATTATGCTAGCGGGCGAGACGCGCATGCAACCTATTTTGATGACCACAATAGCTATGATTGCCGGTATGATGCCAATTGCTCTTGGCATCGGTGCTGGTTCTGAGGCCCGTGCTCCTATGGCGATATCGGTCATTGGTGGGCTAGTGACATCAACTGTGTTTACTTTGATTGTTATTCCCGTGGTCTTCACTTACGTCGATGATTTTCAAAAATGGCTCAAGCGTATGGTGGCTCGTTTTGGAGCATCGTCTGGAGAAAATGGAGACAGTTTGAGAGCGCAGATAGAGAGTCAGTTTGTGGCATCTAAGAATGAATAGAGTGAGTAAGTTAGCGGTAGCGATTTTTTTGACGCTCGCCGCTGTGCTAGCTCCTGTATCTGCTCTGGCTGCTGATTCTGTTGCAGCATCTAATTTGTTTTTGCCCCCAGTCAATAATCCTAACGGTAGTCGCAGTGGTTGGATTGTGCGGCAGCGAGGCTATCAATGGGGCGGCTGTGTTTGGTATATCACCGACCAGCAAATTAAGATGAGCGGCTCTTTTCTCTGCATGATCATCAATCGTAAGACTAATAGAATTACGTTATATTCGCTCAAGAGCGGCCGCTACCACTCTTATACTTTGCGCGACTGTGCAAAGCGCATCGGCATCTACCGGGCAAAACAACAGTACATTTTTGGTCCGGCGAAGACGGCCGGTAAAACTGAGTATTTGGGCCAGCCTGCCATGAAGATGTTGCGCATAGGTCAGCGCATTACTGAGGCGAGAACGCGGCGAGATGTTGAGTTTCGCGACGACATGATTGTTAGTACAAAGATTCAATTTGAACCTGAAATAAATTCGGTACTCGAGTCAGTTCTTTATTCGGTCTACAGCTACGGCTTGCCCTTCAAAGTGGTGCGCTCTGGTTATATTAAGGGTCGGGAAGGCAGATCGACTCAGAGTGTCACTTTGACCGAAGTTCACTTTGCTAAAGCTCGGCCAATTCCAGACACTGAATTTGCCTTGCCCAAGGGTCTTAAACCGGCACAATCTGAAATGGATTTGCTCTCAAGCGATATGGAAGCTAGCCGCTTATAGCCTCGATTTAACTATTACTTGTGTTCTTGGAAGTACTTGCTAATACCAGCTTGCAGCGATGAGCCTATGGAGGCAAGTAAGCGGTCTGACTGTTTTTGCAAGATAGCAGTTTGTTGATACATTGTCACCACCGACTGATGGAACAATTTGTCTGCTGGTCGTTTTTTCAATTCTGTGATGGCATTTTCAAAGTCGGTATTAGCCTTGCTGTAGTCGTGCATGGCGAACTCTGCCAGTGACTTTTTGTAGCTTACTAAACCCAAATTGTAAAGCCGCTGACGCTCGTCTTTATTACCTTTCCAGGCTTCGGCCCCTTGGTCATAATATTTGACTGCGGCCTCATTCATTTTTAGCTGCATGAAGACATCACCGAAGCGACAGAAGCTCAGCGCTCTTAGTTCTTCAACTGATTGGTCGCGACTGCGGTTGCGGCTAATAGATATTTCGCGCCATAGTTCTACTGCTTCGTAGAGAGAACGCCTCGCCGCATCATAGTTGCCGGTGCGGTAGTAGCAATCTCCAACGGCGCTCAAAAGAGCTGCTCGCATACGTTTGCCCGTGTCGGTATCAAGTTGATTTTTAAAAGCAGCCAGGGTTGGGGCCGCTTGGCCGATGGCACTGGAATAATCGCCGCCATAGTAATAACTGCGAAAGAGAGAGAGGGTTACTTCTTGAGTGGTGATAGCATCTGTGCCGTTTTCATAAGCGCTTATTTCTTGGCCATATTGATAAATTTCGGCAGCGTCGCGGAAGCGACAGGCCCGGTAGGCTGAGTCGCCTTCTTTGAGAATTTGTTGTAAATCAGAATTGGGATCGTCTAACTCATCGCGTGGCGATATTGCCGTTCCATGTTGCTTGTGGCGAATTTTTCTCACCCGAGCCCTAGCTTTATCTAGCAGGTTGTCGGTGCCCACAGAGCCTGTGTCGAAGACTGTTGGTCTCTCTTTCTTATCGGCAAATTGAATGTACCAATCAAGGGGTTGATTTTCTTTGCTTTGCTCTTGACCGTAGGCGTATAAGAAAATAAGACTAGATGAACATAGTAATACTAAGCCTAGAGCTATTAGACTTAGTGTCAGCGAAATTCGATCGCGCATGGTTAGACGTTTGCGCTTGAGTCGATAGAGATTCCAACCAGAACTTAAGTAGCTGAGGGCGCCACCTTGGCTGGTGGCGAAATCTTCTAGCTCATTTTTGAGAAGACGCATACTCGCTTGGCGATCACTGGGCTCTTTGGCTAGCGCTTTGAATATTATGGCCTCAAGAGCTTGTGGCACCTTATTCTCTGGACACGCTAATTTCATGCTGACGGGCATTTCGTTCATGTGCCGATAGAGAATTTCAAGCATGTTTGAGCCATTGATTGGTGGCTTTCCCGTCAGGGTCTCGTACATCAAGCAGCCCATCGAGTATATGTCTGAGCGACCGTCTAGCTTTTCTCCTTTGCACTGCTCTGGGCTCATGTAGAGTGGGCTGCCGAAGACGTCTCCAGTTTGAGTCAAAGCCGCTGCGTCGGTGCCTTCGTGGGGCATGAGCTTAGCTATACCAAAGTCAACTATTTTGGCTTGTTCGTTATTTGCATCTGAATCATCATTATCTTGTTGTTCACCTTTGAGAATGATGATGTTGCTTGGTTTTAGGTCGCGGTGAATTACACCTTTATTGTGGGCATAGGCTAGAGCGTCGCAAATTTGTATGAACAGTGCGATTGCCCGATTCAACTCAAGCGGTCCAGAGGCTTTGATTAAGTCTCCTAGGGAAACGCCGTCGAGAAAATCCATGACAATGAATGGTCTATTGTCTTCGCTGATACCAAAGTCAAAAATTCTCACCACATTGGCGTGATCAATTTGGCTTACGGCCTGTGCTTCTTGACGAAAGCGCTCGCGCGACTGTTCACGACCAATCATATGCGGATGCAGCATTTTCAATGCTACTTCTTTGTTCATCAGCATGTGGCGGGCTTTGTAGACTACGCTCATGCCGCCTTCGCCAATCTTCGACAAAATTTGAAAATGACCAGCCACTACTTTGCCAATCAGATTTACATCGAGCGCGCTGAAGGGCATTTCGCTAGCGCCGTTACTTTCAGATTGGTTATTTTTCTGCGCCATCAGGCCGCCCTCAGGTGGGGCGAAGCTAAAAGTTTTAAGATCTGGCTTTTTGACGTTATCGTCTTTGTCCGTGGGAGGCACTTCGATCCTGTCGCTTTGTCTTTCTGATTTTAGTGAACGATCGTGGCATACTTGTGTAAGTCTTGATCAATTAATCTTACATGGCTATTTTATGCTGGCAACCTGGCTCTATCGCAATGTTCTCCGCCCTGGACTATTTCTTTTAGACCCAGAGGATGCCCATGACATGGTGGGCAATCTATTACCGGCTTCTGCGCCTCTTTTAAGCATTGGCAAAGATGCCATTTTCAGTGACAAAGTGCTCTCTGCTTTGCCAAGACTCTGTGTGAACTTAGCTAATACTACGCTGACTAGTCCGGTCGGGTTGGCCGCCGGTTTAGATAAAAATGCCAAATTCGTGGCGCTCTGGCCGCAATTTGGTTTTGGCTTTACCGAGATTGGTTCGGTTACTGCCGAGCCCAGTTTGGGAAATGAACGCCCTCGACTCTTTCGCCTGCCAGAAGACCAAGCAATTATCAATCGCATGGGCTTGAACGGTGACGGAGCCAAGGCTGTTGCTCAGCGCTTGGCCGCAATCGGTCAAAGTCAAAACCTGGGGCCGGTCGCACTCAATATTGCCAAGAGTAATTTGCCAGGCTTACACGGCCAGCTAGCCGTGAATGATTTGCTCTCGACCTTTCAGCGCTTTCAAGGAAGCGACCTAGCTTACGTCACTATCAATACCAGTTGTCCTAATACTCATGATGGTGCGCTGGCTGAAATTTCTGAATTTAGAGAGATTCTCAAAGCCATAGATGCGGCAAACCAGAGCAACTTTCCACTGTTTTTGAAACTCTCACCGGACAGCAGCGATGAATTTATCGCGATGATTTTTGCGTCGATAGAAGCACTAGACATCGAGATAGCTGGTTTTGTTTGCGGCAACACTTCGGTTAGTCGCGAGAATTTGCAAACGCCTGTGCAACGTCTGGCTAGCATTGGCCGCGGCGGTCTCAGTGGCTTGCCGCTTAAAGAGCGCATGTTGGCCCAGGTAACTAAACTCAATAAACTAAAAGCACCACAACAACAAATCATTGCCTGTGGTGGCATAGCCTCTGCGGCCGATGTCGTTGCCGCTATGGCAGCGGGTGCATCGGCCGTGCAACTTTACACAGCTCTTGTCTATCATGGCCCCTTTGTCGTTATGGAGATTTTGGCAGACTTGGCCCTGGGCCTTGCTCGAGCCAATGCCACAGTAACCGATTTAGTTGCTAATGAAAAACTTGCAGCTAAGATTCTTTGATATCTGCCTGCTGAAGTTCAAGTTTCTTTTGATAAAACTCTTCTGCTAGAAATAACGAAACTGTGGCTACGGGAACAGCGATTAAGGCACCACTGATGCCCAGCAGGCTGCCGCCGATGATTACTGCGAACATGACAATAAGAGGGTGAAGATCGACTTGTTTGCCCAGTAAAGTTGGCACAATATAGTTGCTCTCTACGGTTTGTTCGATCACTACCAAAACAATAGTGGCGAAGCCCATCCACGGTGCTTGCACAAAGCTAATGATGATGGCAAATACAGAAGTAATCATTGAGCCTACAAAAGGAACTAGATTGAGCAGGCCTGCTAGAACCCCTAGTATCAGCGCTTTCTCGTTACCTATCAATGCTAGGCCAATGCCGATGAAGCTGCCCACAGCCAAACTAACTAAGAGTTGCCCGCGCACATATCCACCCAGGCGGTTTTCAATCGGCTTGATTAACCCTGCCCAACGCTGCCGCTGTTCAATTGGTAGCCAACTCAAAAGTGAATTATTGATATCTTTGGCCGCAACTACAAAATAGCCAGCCAAAAAGAGAATGAAAATGCCGTTGATGAGCACACCGAATACGGAGCCAGTTACTTTTAGCAGTTTGGCTAAAGTAGACATGCTCAGTTGCTTTACGTCCTCTGCGGCAATTTGAGCGTGGGTGAGGTCTGGTCCGCCCATGGCTGTTAGGCTGTGGGCTTTTTCTATCAGCCAATCACTATATTTAGGAACGTTGTCATAGAGGCTAGAGGCCTGCTCTTTGAGCACTGGTAGCAGCCCTGAGCCGACACCGATATAGAGTGCGCCAACTAGAAAGTAAACAACAACAACGGTTATTATTCGCGGTATTTTGCGCTTGCTCGCTTCTAGTCGTTCGGCTAGTGGTGCCAGGGCCGCAGCTAAAGTGAGAGAAGCAATTAGACAGATGATTAGTGCTTCTAGCTGAATGGCCACGTACACAGCTGCTACAGCTAAGAATAGATACAAAGTGAGGCGGGCGCTGCGGTCTTTAATCATTTACTTCCTACAGATTCTAAACTGACAAATTCAACCTTAGAGATGGAAACGATTTCACCTGCTGCCACAACTATACCAATCTGCTGGCTTTCACCGCTAAAAAGATAGCTATCAGATTGGCGCAAGTCAAAGTACATGTCTGCGCCAAATCTTTTGCCTGTAAGCTTGGTTATACTGTTTTCTGAAGACATACTGCGCACTGCTAATTCAACAGTAGAGGCACTATCGTTGCCGATTCTTACTTTTAAGATGCAGCGATCTTCGTGTAGTACCGGTTGAGTGATTTTGTCTTTGAGCCACACGATAGCGGCTTTGTCTCCGGCCCACAACCTAACTGAGTGTTGCAGCAAGCTAACAACCGGTACCCCTCTTCTGACCAGCACTTCAAAATCTTTTGATTGACTTGTGCTGTCAATTAATTGCCATTCGCTACCTTTGAGCAATTCTATAAAATACGGTTTGCTAGCTGCCGACCAAACCATGTTGTTGCTTGAAAATGGCTCGGCTACTTGAGCTTTTGCTACCGACTCTAATACTCCGTGGGCCTGCTGCCATTGGAATATTTTATTGTTGTCCGTTAGAGGTAGCGGCGCATCTTTCATGATCACTAGGCCCTGAGATAGATCACGGTCAATAAATGGTGGTGCCAAAAACAGCTTTATATTTTCGGCAGAGCCAACCAAGGGCACTCCTAAATGGCTTTTAGGCCAGTTTGTCAGTGTGAAATTGGGGCTTACTGTCGCTATATTTATCAATTGCCTGCGGAAGTTTTCGACTATTTGGCTGCCTTCAATGGTAGGTTTCAAATTGATGGCAAGCAAATAGTTCCATGATAGATAAAGTAAGCTCATGGCTAGCAAGCCACAGGTGGTCAGCAATTTTGCGTCTTTGTTGGCAGTGTTACCGCTCTCAAGGGTAAGTATGGCAATTAAAATTGAAAATGGTGCAGCCGCTAAAAAGAGGTGACTGTCGTGGGCCGTTAGGGGCAACACGGCACAGGCGAGCCACACGGTTAGTACTAACGCCGTTATTGTTGAGCTAGGTGATCTTAGTTTTGTGGCAGCCTGAGTTGATTGACTATGGCGTAATTTGGCAATCTGCGATTTAAGTAAGAGAACCAAGAGAGCGCTAATCAGTGGTATCAAAATTAGTGGCACTATTTTGCCAACGCTGGTAACCGTTTCGTTTATTGGGAAAAATAATAACAGCAGTGTTTTCTTGTCTACAGGCCCCAAGAAAAAGGGATGAATGACTAAACTGATTGCCGCCATGAGCCAATAAAGACCACTACAGCTGCCAGCATCGGCGATGGCATTTTTAGCCGGGGCAAAGCGGTTTCGACCTGGGTGAATGGCTAGCAGGGTAATTACAATGGGCAGCGACAGCGACTGTGCGCTAATAAATAAGGCAAGCGCGGCTGCAATCAATGACATTGGAAAATACTGTTTCTCTTCAATTAAGCGATAGCGTAGAAAAAGAAAGACGCTAAGTAAGTAAAACAAACTAGCCATGAGTTCAATGCGGCCAGAAACAATGGCCACAGATTGCGCGTGCAAGGGATAGACTGAGAATAAAAGGCCAGCCCAGATGGCACTGAGGGCCCCGTTGCGGTTGCCTAGGCGGCCTGTCAGCTCGAGAGTGATTAAGCCCACGACAATAGCGCAGCTGGCTGTTAAAAGAATATTGCTGACGTGAAAGCCCAGAGTATTGGTGTGATAAAGCAAATAGTCAATTAATAGAAAGCTCGTGGGATTGGCCAGCAGTTGCTCAAAGGAACCATGACGGGTTTCTGCTATGGCTTGAATGTAGGTGAGGTCTTGTCCCAGAAAAGTCACTAGGACAGTTTGACCGTAGGCCACTAAGCACGATACACAGATGATTATGGCTCCCACTAACATCTGCGTTTTAGTTGATGAGAAGTCCACTCGCGCCCGTTCAAGTTGGCGTTTTGGGGCCTGCTCTGCTTTAGCACTAGTGAAATTTTCGGAGGTAGACAATTTTTTACTCCTCCATCACAGTTGAAAATTTAGGGGGTCGCTGAAATAGCCAATTATTTTGCCTTCTTGATCGAGGGCTGCGAGCCGCATTTGAAAGAAACCAGGCCCTTTCACGCCAGTAAAAGTGATAGGTACGCCGTTGCCTTTGAGCTTGCCGAGAGTATGTGAATGCTGCGCTTCTGGGCTCTTACTTGTCGCTCTAAAGCTGCCGCTGTAGTGCTCGAACCAGCTGTTTGGCTTGGAGACTTCAACATAGACTGATACTGCACCTGGTACCATGGTGGCGTCGTAGTTAAATGATGGCATCTTGCCTTTGGGCCGGCAGATGCCGTCGCCATCTTCAATTAAGGTCTTACCGTCGCTAGCGACGATGGGCCTTTGATTGAGTAAGGTGCCACTTTCTATAGCTACTATTGGCAGCGTTTGCTCAGGCTTTAAACCTTGTATAGCTAATGTAATTTGATTGACCTGACCTAGTGCTAACCATTGTTTGTGTTCCGACACATCGAAGCGCAAATGCCCTTGGTTAGTGGCTTCTCTTAAGGGCTTGCTAAAGTGACACTGCAAATTATTTGGTGCTAAAGCTGTAAGAGTAATCACTGCCTCTGGGTTCTGTTTGACTTGGTCGAGTGGAAGCAAGACCTCGATAAAATCAGGGCTTCGGGCATCAAGCGACATTTCGTTTGAAATGAAAATAGTTTGGTCGCTAATACCTCGTGCTGGCATTTTTAGGTCGCTTTTTTCGCCAGTGAAAAGTACTGGTTCAAGGGTCATGGTGTTGCGGTCCCAGCGAAAGAGCGCACTAGCTGCTTGGTCGCGGAGGCGAGATATATTGATGAGGTCAGGCTCGCCAAAGGTGGCTGGTTCAAAGCTTATTATGTGTGGATAGATTGGTTCAGACGTTAAGGGCTTGCTCAATAGTACCGACATGGTGGCTGCGTTGTAGAGCATGTGGGCACCACGGTATGTGTGCGGGATGTTCAATAGACAGAGGTGTTGCTCTTTATTTTTCAAGGCTTGCTCAACCACGGCCTTTCTAAATAGGCTGACCTCACGCATGGCGTGGTTCCACGGCTGATTATTGCCGCTGGTTATGATTATAAGAATGATGGTAAACCAGACGCTGGCGGCCAGGCGTAAACTGCTTAAAACTGGCCAGTTGCGAGCTTCTACCGGAAAGAGCAGCCAAGCAAATATTAGTGCAATTGGAGCTGTACCGTAGTAGATAAAACGACTTCCTTGTAGTGCTGCTGTCAAATTCCATACTTGGTAGGTGGGTAACAGCGACAACACTAACCAGCCCACAGCAAAGATTAAGCCCCGTAGAGCCGCCGACCTTGATTGTGGTTTGAACAAAGCTGCGCCAAAGCTGACCAGCATAGCGACATATACCGCCTTTAGCTGGACCGAAAGGCTGTGTTTGCTACCAAATACATCTATGTTAAATGGAAAGAGAATGCGCCAAAGTGAGCCGTCTAGCCATCTTTTTCCGAGACTATTGGATAGACCCTGACCAACCGAACCTTCATAGCCGCCAGATATGGTGCCAAGAACGCAAATGCGAAACAGTAAATAGACAATGAGAACGATCCAAAAGTCTTTGGTTTCTTTTAGCCCGGCTATTAATCCACCTTTTGCACTGCTGAGCAGATATAAGAGCAGCAATGTTGGCGGCAATGTCACAGCCATTTCTTTTGACATTAGCCCCAAGACAAAAGCAAAAAGACTGAGCTTGTATATGACATTCTTTTTGTCGTGGGCGCTTTTCAAGTAGAGCCAGAAAGACAGCAGGCAAAAAACTAGAGCGATGCTATAGACGCGGGCGATGACCCAGTTGACTACCTCGCAGTGCAGCGGGT
>Ga0172379_10001215_pt1 | contig 53620 bp, 50 predicted proteins | sample GrowelOW334metaG_FD_119756 | JGI IMG/M metagenome (GOLD analysis project Ga0172379, IMG submission 119756) | Groundwater microbial communities from an aquifer near a municipal landfill in Southern Ontario, Canada - Groundwater well OW334 metaG | ecosystem: Environmental > Aquatic > Deep... | reverse complement strand
GTGCAACAAAATGGTAGTGGATTTGATAAACGTTATGTTCCGATATCTTGACCGCTCGCATACGCTCCAAGCGTACTGGTTAGCGGTACCGCGCAGCAAGCTGGCGCGGTAAAGCGGGTTAATTTACTCAAAATACAAGCACAAACATGCTCAAATTCTAAAATAATATATGCAAGTTTCACCTCCCTGTCACAATCGAAAAACCAATTCTTCCAAGCACCTGTCCAGAAACCGTTTCCACGCTTACGCGCCATTTCCCAGCGGCTAGAGAAGAAACCATTGAATATCCCCTGTATCCGTCTGATCGTCCACCAATGATGGTAAACGTAAGCCTATGTTCTGCAACCCAATTTTTCTGATCTTCGTCATAGCGCTCCCAGACGTGAACAATTATCGCGGAAACATCTTCTGGCGCATAAATCGCCGTATAGGCATAAAGCGCATTCCCTGGAGTAAGAAGGATCTCTTGTCCCGGAATGAGCTGATCAAGCCAGGATTCTTCCGGAGCAGATAACGTGAAGTCATCTGCAATGCTGTATGCCATGGTAGCGTCTCGAAGCGCAAGCGGAATTGGCGGAATAATATTAAAAAAGTAACAAACATTCATAAAAGCAAAAACTCCAGCCATAACCGTCCACATTCGCATGCGGTCTTTGTACAAATCTCCAAGGCGAATGAGTAAGGTTAGCAACCCAGTCATCACCACCATGCTTGTAAATCCTCCAGCAAGGAATACTGGCCAACTCAACGAATGGAAAAGATGCGCAAACCAAATGGCACAAAGCGAAAAGAGCGCAAAAGAAAGAATTCCAACTTGAACTAATGGACGAAGCACAATGTGACGAAGTGTCTCATTCGAAATCATGAGAAACGCCACTAAAGTAACGATCGGCCACGTTACCGCAACATCTCCGCTAAACCAATAGAAAAGCAAAGCTGTGCTCAGTAATCCTCCCATGGCAAATTGCTGTGCAAACGGTGCCACAAGTCGGATATATCGAAGTCGAGACGATGCTTCTGACTGCTTGTACGTTGCAGAAATCATTGATCCCATGACCACTGCAACGTACACACACATGAGAATAAATTTCTCACGCAAGTCCAACACTTTAAATTGCCACACATCAAACGCAGTACCAGCAACAAGCATTGCTGGCATAAACCACCGTTCATATTGAACAGCAAATTCACGAGCACGTTTATACGTGCGGATAGCATGACGAGAACCAGGAATCATAATGCGATACTCCGAGTATACAAGAAGCATCATGGAGCTTTTTTCGCATTACTCATCGATGCTACGTGCAACCAAATCTTTAAAACGCATCAATATTTTTTCTGCCTCTGGTGTTTCTTTTGTTTGTATTGCTACGTTCGAGGCATCTTTTATATTCCCAGAAGCTCCAGCATCAGATATTTCGCGAATCGAATCATGAGATGAATATTGTTCTTTGTAATATGCAAGACGAGTCAAGATGTCTTTTTTTGAAAGTTCTGGATGAAACTGCACGCCATATATTCTCTCGCCCGGCATAACAAACGCCTGATATTCAGAGCGTGTTGTTCGTGCAAGATGAATCGCGCCACTCGGAAGACGAACCACATGGTCTTTATGACCTTCTTGTGCGAGGAATTCCTTCGGCATTAAAGAAAAAATCTCATCTACCGATGCAGCCTCAGTACACGTAATCTCAAATGTTCCGGTTTCCTGTTTTGCAACATCTTTTCTCACTTCTCCCCCAAGAGCATGAGCAAGAAGCTGATGGCCGAAGCAGATTCCAAAAATTGGCTTTCGCAATTTTCTCGCCTCTTTAATTACGGAAACTATCGAATCAAGCTGCTCTGGAATCGACCAGTCAGAAACATAAAATTCCCCACTCCCCCCAATAATTACCGCATCGAACTCAGAAATCGGAAGCGACGGAACAGAAGAACTGAACACGTCCCAAGCAATAAGCTCAAATGCATCAAGCGCCATCTTCTCTTTTATTGCCCTATATTCATGCTCACGCATGGCATGAGTACGAACCTGAATAAGAAGGATTTGCATAATTTGGGCAAGGATACTCTAGGCCTCTGCCCTGTACAAATCCGCGAATATCAGCTATATTCCGCGCCTCTATGGCCCAAGGAAATGTTGTTGCGCGGTTTGAAAATGTTGTTTTCGGCTATACCACAGAAAAGCGCCTTTTGAATGACGCAAATTTTTCTGTTCGGGAAGATGCGAAACTTACGGTCATGGGTCAGAACGGCGCCGGAAAGAGCACTATTTTTAAGCTCATTACTGGCGAGCTCAAGCCAGACCAAGGCAACGTTCACTTTGCACCACAAGCAAGAATTGCCACTGCAAAACAGGTCATGGCGCGCGAGCATCTTACGGAAACGGTTCGCGAATACTTCGCGCATGCCTTCGAAGAATCCCATTACAACCTAGACAAACGCATTAACGACGTTCTCGAAATCGTAAATCTTATTGCGCCACTCGATAAAATCATTGGGGAATTCTCGGGAGGTCAACAAGCCCGTCTTCTTCTTGCCTACGCACTCATTCAGTCGCCAGACATTCTTCTCCTTGATGAACCAACCAACAATCTTGATCGCGACGGAATCGACCATCTCACTGCGTTCATCATCATGTATCCAAAAACCGTTCTTGTTATTTCTCATGATGCAGATTTTTTGAATAGCTTTACTGAGGGCGTGCTTCATTTAGATATCTACACTGGCAAGGTCGAAAAGTATGAAGGCAACTACACCGACGTTGTTGAAGAGATTTCTGCGCGAGTGGAACGTGACCGTGCAAAAAATGCCCAGCTTCTCAAAACCATTCAAGATCGAAAAGACAAAGTGAACTTCTTTGCACACAAAGGCGGAAAAATGCGCAAACTCGCAAGTAAGCTTCATGATGAAGTTGAAGAAGCGGAAGAAAATATGGTCGACGTTCGTCGTGACGATCGCACCATCGGCAATTTTACAATTCCCGCACAACCATTCAGTGAACCGATCGTGACGATCAAGAGCGTGAAAGTTATTCGCAATTACGAACCAAAAATCGCAACAGTAAACATTTCACTTCGTCGCAATCAGCACCTTCTTATCTCTGGACCAAATGGAATTGGCAAAAGCACATTCTTACGCTCACTCGCAGATGGAAGCAATGAAGGAGCCTCAATTGCTCCAGATGTAAAAGTCGGATATTACAAACAAGATTTTTCTGGTCTTGATTTTAGCCAAACAGCTTACGCATCTCTCGCAAGTGCAATGGACGAACCAGACAATGAAATGCTTCGACGCATTGGCGCAAAATTCCTTCTGAATGGCGACGTTCTTGCTACGCCAGTTGGTGCACTCTCTGAAGGACAAAAGGGACTTCTTTGCTTTGCACGATTCGTGGCACAAGCTCCAGGACTTCTTATCTTTGACGAGCCAACAAACCACATTAACTTCCGTCATCTTCCCGTCATCGCCCAAGCGCTCAATAAATATGAAGGCTGCATGCTGGTTGTAAGTCACGCTGATGATTTTGTGAAGCAAATTCGATTCGACAAAACTCTCGATCTCTCAACTCTCACTACGGTGTAATCAGGATATGAAATTTCTTTCTGTACCAGCATTGAAACAGTCGCCGTATCAGTGTGGACCAACGAGCTTACGCATGGTTCTTACATACTTTGGAATTGAGATCGATGAGGCCACCGTCAGCAATATTGCCGAAACAATGCCAATCATTGGGACCACACCAGAAAAGCTTTTAGGTGCCGCACGCAAACTCGGACTTGAAGGAACGTGGGCCGCCGAAAGCTCGTTACAAGATATTCAAACATACATCGAACAAGGCATCCCGGTTATCGTGAATTGGTTTTATCACGACGATGGGCACTATTCTGTTGTTATCGGTATCAATAAAAAAACCATCGTCCTTCTCAATCCAGACAATGGAAAGCGAAAAACATTCGATCGTCGAACTTTCATGCGAGTTTGGTTTGATTTTTCAGGGGAATGTCTGCAATCACCGCTAGATATAAGAATTCGCTGGATGCTTCCTTTACATCTATCGTCACCAACTATCCAAAAGCCACTATGATTCCCGCAAAATTCTTTGCAAGCGTTGGACGATTCCCAGAACTTCCAGACAACCCACGCCCACATATTGCCTTTGTTGGTCGCTCAAATGTTGGAAAGTCATCACTCGTCAACCATCTGGCAAATCAAAAAAAACTTGCGCGCATAAGTCGAGAACCAGGAAGAACGCAAACAATGAATTTGTATGACTTTTCTGGAAGATTTTTCTTAATCGACCTTCCGGGATACGGCTACGCAAAAACATCAAAAACGCAACGCGAAAACTTTTCAGAAATGATCACCGAATACCTCAGCACTGCAAAACAGCTTCGCATGACTTTTGTTGTTATCGATGCACGAATTCCTTTCAGTGCGCTCGACGAAGCAATGATGGAATGGTTGCGGCAAAATCAAATCTCTTTTTCCATCATCATGAACAAAATGGACAAAGTTGCACCCAACGACGCTCAAAAACTACACAAACTTCTGGGAGAAAAGTATCCGAACGTAAAACGAATCGAACATTCAATACACTCGGGAAAGAATCAGAAAGCAATCTGGGGAGCAATAGAAACGGCGCTCGATGTGCGGATTCAATAATCGAATACACCCGTTCAATTGCCTACTCATCCAGACTCTTCACCAAAGACTCCTGTACATACAAATCCATATTCGCAACAACTTTTCCGACTGACGGGCGATTAATAAAAGAAAAATGATCTGTCGGCTCATCAAATCCAACCATCAACGAAAACGCAGGATTTGTTAATGGGAAAACAAGCTGATCATATGACGTTCCATGATCTGACGTGTCACTTTCTCCTGAAGAGCATACGGAGTGAATGAGAATGTCACTGGATACAGAAGGTTGTTTTGCTGAAAAACCCAATCTATCCGGAGTAGAATCGCCCACCCCTCCCCCAGGAAGAAGGTAAACATATTCCACATCATCTTTCAGCGAAAAAGAGAGACTCTGAGGCCCGTCTGCAAGCGACTCTACACAAAGATCTTTAGCTCCACCGAATGCTTTACAGTCATATCCAGTAACAATAACTCTTGCATCTTCTTTTACTGATTCAAAAGCGCCGTCACCATTCAGCGCATTCTTGTCTCCAGGGAACCAAATATTAATGTCATATTCCCCCTGTGCTATACAAATAACTGCAGCACCATCAACCACCATCGGACTCATCTCTGCAACGACCGGCCCCCAGATATGTACTTTTCGATACGAATCATTCATTGTTTTCGTTCCAAAATATATACCTGCAATAACACCAACGGTCACAACGGCAACAGCTGGTGGTAAAAGAGAAAATTTATTCATAGACCAATGTTATTTAACGGTTACTATCTGAATGTCTTTTTCGAATGACTTCGAAAGATCTTTATATATTCCCACTCGATATTTCTTCACATCCTTTGGGAGATGAATTAATGACAGAGCAGTCTGCGGATAATATCGAAGCTTCCCTATTGTTTCAAAAATGGTCTGTGAGTTTTCAAAGGATAACTGGCGCTCAAGCAATCGATTACTATCAACTTCTTGTAATAGTCGCAATATTAAATAAATATTAAATAAATAGTAACTAAAAGAATCGAAATAAATAATGCGGTAACCGTTGTCCCATCACGCAAACTCAAAAGAAGTACTCCCACAAGTCCAGCAAGAAGATGGATAACTGCCCAATGCTGCGGCGAAACAATACACTTTGACGTTAAGGCAATTTCTTGATTGAGAGGATACAAATGCATCTTTGCAGACTGAAGATTCTGGAACATGACAATTCCAGCAGGATCATCCGTTTTAATATCATCAACTGCACTTATAACAGATCGAAGCTCTTTGTGTACGTTTGCCGCATAAGAAAGCAACTCATAGTCAAAAGAAGCAATGACATAGGCATCAATCACATTCGCTACTTTTTTTGCACCCGCCGAATCAATCAATGCAACATAATTATAAATCGTCATAATTGTTGCATCTTCGTCAGTTATAAGCGTTTGAAAACGAAGAAAATTAGCCATTGCACTCGCAAAGAAAAAACCAACGAGAATGGCGAATAAAAGCGAAATAACAGTTAGTACAAGTGGAATATCGAAAGAGAATGTAATCGGAGGAAGGCCGAACACGGTCGCAGTTGCTATACAAACAATAAAGATTGCAAAAGGAATACGAATTCGTGATCTTAAATGAATCTTTTTCATATCTAACAAAGAAAATATTTCTTTCATCGTAACATAAACTTTAAAAACAAAATGGATGCCCTCCAAAAGAAAAACCGCTCCGGAGCAAGGACGCCGGAGGCGGTCTTTTCCAGAGCGGTCACGTTGGAAACGGTGGTGCCCATGAAATCACCATCGCGAACACGGCCAGGAGGAGTGCAATAACTCCCACCGACACATCACTCAACCTATGGGTTCCCATGATCCCTTCTTTATTTCTGTAACGTTTTTTCTACTTGTCACATTGTTGCAACATCGCAACAAGAAGCTACCCTCTAACAAAGAAGTATTGCATATTTCCAACTTTTCTTCAATAGACGCCCCCCTACGGAGCTGCTCTGAAAACATCACCTCCGTGCGAACCGGTTCCAACCCAAATGGTTCCATCTGACTCCTGCGCTAGCGCCCAAACAACATTGTTTGACCCTGTGTCACCAGCTTCTTGCCAGTGCACTCCGCCGTCCTTTGTTAAAAAGGCCTTTCCTCCATTGTTTCCAGTCCCAACAAGCATCGATCCGTCACAAAGCTCAAGGATTTGATAAATACGAGTAATCTCATCAGATCGCATAGACTCGCCCCCTTCTCCAAAAGGAATCTGGATTGTTGGAAGATGCGTCATTTTTTCCCACGTCATTCCATTGTCTTTCGAATGCAAGAATTCTCCAGAAATTCCGGTTCCTGCGTAAAGGTCTCCTGACGTATGAAAGAGAAGATCGTAAATACGATTCGCGCCGAGCGGGACCCCACCCTCCTTCCATGTCTTCCCGTCATCTTCCGAGATAAAAATATGTGATTGTCCAGCTATCGATGAATCGTCGTGTTCACTACTTTCTTCTGTTGCGACAACGATTACTCCGTCTACATTAACTGCAATCGAAAGAACGCCAATGCCAGGAAACTTAGCAAGTTCTGAAATCTTTCCAGCTTCATCAAGAATGAAGAGACTTGGATTATTCTGCAGAGGATCGTTCGTAAGAGCGTCAGTAGCAATGAGTATTTCCCCATTTGTTAGCTCAACAATGTCCCAAACACTTGTTACCGATACATTTGGAAAGACCACACCATTCTGCGAATTCGTAGCAATAGGATCCCAAGTTTTTCCTCCGTCAGTGCTTTCGTAAAGAATCGGTTCATTAGTTCCAGTTCCTCCAACAAGAAGTCTTCCGTCTGAAAGTTCACGAAGAGCACGAATATTTTTTAAGCTATTCTCCGGAAGAGGAGTTGAATCCCAATGTTCGCCATCGTCACTGGTTGAAGCAACAAAAACCTGATCATTCTCTGTGGTATACGCCGCAAAAATCATGCCGCTTTTTGAAACAAGAATATCTGTAACATTTGTAATGCGTTCAGATATTTCTTTATGAAGGTTTGTTACTGCCCATTCTGTACTGTACGTACAGGTCTGAACCTTTAAGACATCGTCAGGAACATCTGAGTTTTTTGGAACAACTGTACGGGCTAGTTCAGAAGACTTTTGAAAGAACGTTGCCATGATGGCAACCACTGAAAGACAAAAAATTATAGTAACAGCCGAGAAAAGCAAGTAAAAGAATCTTTTTTGCATATTATCTTTATTAAGATTACTTCCATTCGTATTAAGGTTTTCAAATTCCTTCTCAGTATATCTCCTTTATATTTTTCGCCGATATTCGCAGAATAAAGACGGAAGTCCGTTGACAATTGTTCCTTTTTATGAGTGAATGTACCGGCCGCTGAGTACCAACGGCAAAAAAAGCGAGGTGTCTCTTGAACATTCGAAATGCAAAAAACCTCCTCCCTCTGTTCCTTCTTCTGGGCTGCACAGACCCGGCGATTAATGGAACATGGACGCACCCCATACCCGCGGAATACGGCGGGTTCCCCATCCAGTTGGCCTTCTTCGGGGCAAGTGAAGACGACCCAGATCGCGGGACTTGCACAGTGACCCTCCCTGGAGGAATTTCGACGCCGTGCTTCTACACGACCAATGCTGATCCAGACGAAGAAGACATGCCAGACTCGGGCACGTTCGTGATTGACGAGTACGAAGACGCAGACTGCGCCGGCAAGCCGGGGGAATACAGGTATTCCATCCCCCTCGAAGAGGACGTCATGACGCTGGTCAAGATATCTGAAGAGTGCACAGACCTCTCCGGTCTCGGACTGCCCGGGGTTGGGCGCGATGCACTCGCCGAGGGAGAATGGGAAAGGGTCGGCAAGTCCCCGAGCCTCGAAATGTCGCTACTGGTCGACGAGTCACCGACACCCTAAAATTCACCATCAGACTACGAGTCGGGGCCGCAAGGTCCCGACTTTTGCTGAAGTTCTTTTCAAATGGTCACAAAGTATACTGAAGCAATATGCGTAAACCTTTTCCTCCTGCGCCACCGCTTCGTAAACTTATTGGACCAAGTTTTCTTATTCTTGCGCTTGGGCTTGGGTCTGGCGAAGTCATTCTATGGCCGTATCTTGCCGCAAACCACGGTCTTGTTCTTGCATGGGGTGCACTTGCAGGAATTACGTTTCAATACTTCATCAATATGGAGATTGAACGCTATGCGCTCGTAAAAGGCGAAAGCGTTTTTGTAGGAATTGGAAAACTTTGGAAAGCTGCACCTTTTTGGTTTATTCTCTCCACCTTTATTGGCTTTGGATTACCAGGAATCATCGCCGCGAGCGCAACAGTAGGCGCATCACTTCTTGGAATCGATGACATGCGACTCATTGCGATTCCTATGCTCTTTTTTATTGGAGCAATTCTTTCATCTGGACGCACCGTTTATGGAGTCATGGAAAAGCTCACAAAAACAATCATCTTGATTGGTGTCCCTTTTATATTCATTCTCGCAGTAGTGATGGCTTCTCAAGCGGATTGGTGGAATCTCGCTCAGGGACTTGTTCCCTTCTCTGAACCAGGGCCGCTCATTCCAACCGGCGTAGCACTCGCAACATTTCTTGCTGCATTCGCCTATTCGGGCGCAGGAGGCAATCTCAATCTGACTCAGTCGATTTACGTAAAAGAAAAAGGTTACGGAATGGGCGCATATGCAGAAAAAATGGCTGGATTATTTACTGCAAAAGGGGCAAAAACAGAACTATCACTCTCTGGTCCTTCTTTTGAGGACACTAATAAAACTCGAAAAACGTTCAAAACATGGTGGCGCCGCGTAAGCATAGAACATGCCGTAGTCTTTTGGTTCACCGGAGCACTGTCAATAATGATGCTCATGTTGCTCTCATTCGCTGCAGCACATAATTCTCCAGGCAATGCACAAGGAATCCAATTTGTTCTTAACGAAGGACTGGCTATAGGCGTACAGCTCGGACCATGGATAGGCACAGCCTTCCTTATTGCAGTCGTTGTTATGCTCTTTCAAACACAACTCGGAGTCTTGGATTCAACATCACGCATTATGGCGGAGAATGTTGTTGTGGCGTACACGCGCGCAACAGGAAAAACGCAGATTCGCTTATCACGAACATACTTCTTCTTTGTTTGGGCGCAGATCGCATTCGGAATAACACTCTTCCTTCTTGGTCAAACCGAACCAAAAACGCTCCTCATTCTTGGAGCGTGTTTGAATGCTCTTGCCATGTTCGTCCACATTGGACTTGTTGCAATACTCAACCGCAGAACGCTTCCTAAAGCCTACCAAGCACCTCTCTGGCGCCAACTCCTTCTCTGGGCAATATTCCTCTTCTTTGGTTATTTCTCAGCAGTAGTGGTGTAGGACCAGATTTGGAAGATTCTTTCGTAATAAAACTAGTGCCATAAAAAATACCGATCATTTTTTGATCGGTATTGTATTTCGACTTTTCTTAATTCGTCACATCCTCCCCCACGCTATACGCAGGAAAAAATCCATCCGGAAGGTCATGAACTAATTTTGCCCATTCTGCACCGTACTGAGATTCTGCAATATCGGCCGACGGTATCCACCGCAATATTCCGTTCTTTGCAACGGCGTAAACCTTTGGCACGCTAAGAAGTTTTACCAAACTTGTTCCCGGCTTATAGGTTACCGTTCCACGAAGCGGAATGGATCCCATGGTTTCAGAAGAGATAACTGTCACGCTCGAAAAGTCATCGTACCAAGAAAGGAAAGTGTTTTCGTCTTGGAAAAGATATCTGCCACCATCACGACCGCAATAATAAACCGCAGAATTCTCTAAAGTACGGATTAGACTGTCAGACGTGCAGTTCACCGTTCCGGTTACAGCTTGAATGTCTTTATCGTCATTAATTGACGTTACCTCAGACAATCCTTGCGCCGCGATTGAACTCGATTCAACTGCACTCTGTGCTGCAACAAGCGATGCATAGGGATTTAATACAACATCACCAAGACAAATCTCAAAGTGAAGGTGCGATCCTGTTTCTTCCGCATTCCCACTGTCACCAACGTACGCAATGTGCTGACCACGGATAACGCGGACACCTTTCGCAATTCCATCAGCGTATGCATGTTCGACTCCGCCAATTCCGTCGTCTGTACCAGGAGTGTCGTTATTGATGTGAACGTAGTTATACGTATATCCATCGTCACCCTTTAGCGTAATCATGAACCCGTAGCTCGGCTCGATAGATGGCGCATAAGTAACTTGACCGTCGACCGCTGCAAGTATTGGCGACATTTTATCTGCCATAACGTCCGTCGCACTATGCACCCTTCCGCCACTCCGAGCTGCGTAAAAATCGTCTTGAAATGACACATCGCCCTCTACTGGAAAAGCAATGTCTATAGCGCCTTCTGCGTGGACCACTGCAGGAAAAAGGAACAAGGAAAGCGCTGCAAAAAGCAGATACTTCATAGGGCTGCAGTGTAGCGTTTTTTAGTGATTTTTGAAAGAAATGATGGGGATCTTTTTAAAAATTTGGCTTGTAAAGCACCAACGTATTGAACTTGTATTCCCACGTGTCTTTTCGGGAAAAATGCTGGTCGAATACCGGAAGAAGGTCAAGGGAAACGAATGCATTTAAGATGCAGAAACCGTTTAGATGAGTAACGTGAGATATCGCGCTAACCATCGATGCGCTACGCAATTCTTTCGGGGTGACGTTTCCCGTAAAAAGATCGACGAGAACAAGATCGAATTTCTCAGTCATGGCGGGAACAACAACACTTGCATCACCCTGAATGATAGAGATCGGATCTTCTTCTTTGTGAATATTATGATAGAGATCAATCATGACAGGATCCCATTCAACAACGGTGATTTTACAACCAGGAAAACAATGACGAATTTCTTTTATTGCAGATCCTCCACCTAACCCAAGCATAAGAACAGACTTTGCGGAAAATGTTTTCGGAAGATGACCAAGAGCCTCGCGCCACATGAAAACAATATAGTCTGTTGACTGGTCAAAACCATGAACAAAAATCGACGTTTTACCAAAAAGACGATACGCAAGAATACTTCCGTTCTTTTCTGACTTTTTCTTTGTAAAACTAAAAAGCGAATTCATGCATTGTCATTAAAAACTGCCGAAAACATATTTTCTTAGATAGGCCGTCTTATTCATGATTCACCACAAGATCTACTCCAAACTCATAACTTGACCAAAATGCCTCAGAAACATCTTGGACTAAACTCGACCAATTATTACCATACAAATTCACGGCCGACGCTTCTGAAGTCAACCAATGAAGCGCACCAGTAGAATCAACTGAATAAACTCTTGGCACTGAAGGAAACTTCACTAAAACAGAATCTGGCGCGAAAGTAACAATAGGACCAACAAGGATCTGAGACATGGAAACCACATCGATAATATGGATCTCATCAAAAGTACTGAACCAAGACCTATAAACACTTTCACTTGGAAATGGATGACGACGCTGATCTGCACCAATGTAATACACTGCTGAATCTAATTGAGTTTCTGGATTCCCATCGTCCGCAAGCTTTACGAGCGTTCCCACTGTTACAGAATCTGGAAAACTTGTGGGGAACATTGTAAAACCACGGCTCTCCACGTCCTCTTCCCAACGTGCACCAAACGTCTCCTGAAGAGCAGAGCTCTGTTCTGTTATTTCAGAAACTGGAGCCTGTTCATTTTCTTCTTCGTTATGAGAAACGTCCTCTTCCGGCACAGCAGAATCGCTCTCGATTGAGAACGTCACCGTGTCAGTATCAAGAACATTTACAAGATCAGTTATTTCAATTTTCAGAGTAACATTATCCTCTGAAACATCCGGAACTAACCATGAATATGATCCAGAATTGGTTAGATTCTTTTCAATGACAGTATAGGCGGCGCCAAGGTCGAACGAATAAGAAAGATTCACAAATGCAGTATTCCCTGTTGATGACCAACGAAGTGTTTCCGTGGAACCACCAACAAGCTTCTCATCATGAGATGGCGCAGAAAAGGTAACGGTGTTTACGATCGAGGGACTCGTTGTTCCTGGACCCTTTTGAATATCATCGCGAAGAATGGAGGCCGTGTGAACCGTTGTTGATCCTTGGCTCGCATTCGTTGGCGGTCCCATGGTTACAATGATTGTTTCGTCTGGCTCAACAATACTGTCTTCAATAATCGTGATCGCTATGTTCGCTGTAGTTGAACCAGGAGAAATAGTTACCGGACTTGTGGCAATCGAATAGTCGATACCTGCACCAGTAGCAAGACCAGAACTTTCGAACGGAACAGATATCAAAAGACCGGAAGCAGACGAGAGTTGGGCAGTTAAAGTGATCGTAGTGTCATCTTCCAGAATCGACTGAGAGGCACTGGTCCAGCTGACTGTTGGCGCAGAGTCGTTGTCAGTAATTGTATAAGTGACAGCAGTATACGTACCAGCTATGACATTATTAAAATCAGCAAGATGAAGACTAAAGATTTCATTGTTTTCATCAAGAGTGTCGTTATTAATAATGACATTAGCGGTTTTTAATGTTTCACCAGGATCAAAAGTTACGGTGGTAGAGATTGGAGTGTAATCAATGTCAGCGGTAGCTGTACCTGCGAGTGAGCTACAAGTAACAGTGACAGAACGACCAGAGATGGCGGACAAAGTTACAGAAAAAGCGGCTGGAGTAATGGTCTCGGAGCCATTCGCCGTATCACTAGAAAAAGTAACAGTTGGCGTAGCGTCATTGTCGGTAACGGTCATAGTTCCAGTACCGTCGTTGATCGAACTATTCGTTTGATCTGAAAGAGTTACATTAATTGTTTCGTTATTTTCATCAAGAACGTCATCAGTGATCGTGATATTAAAAGTTTTGGTACCAGTCTCATCGGCTGCCCAAGTTAATGCTCCAGAAGCAGCTGTGAAGTCAGTTCCAGAAATAGCAAATCCACTTGAAGTGGCGTAATTTACAGAAACGCCAAGGTAACTCCCACCAGCAAGAGTCACAGTAACCGAACCAGTGCCAGCATCTTCGGAAACCGTAGAGTCATTAATCACAAGAGTTGGCGCAGCGTCATTGTCAGTTATCGTAGCGGTGTGAACATCAGCCGCTCCTTTCATACCGTTTGTCGGCGAACCCATCGTAACTATAACCGTTTCGGAAAGTTCATCGATAACATCGTCCGCAATGGTGATGGTGATATTTCCAGTTGTATTACCAGCGGTGATGGTTAATGGACTTGCGCTTATAGAATAATCTGAAGGCGAAGCAGCTGTTCCTGCTATAACGTACGGAATAGTTACATCAGAAGCGTATGAGAAAGACAGGTTGGCCGTAACCGTTACGGTTCCTGCATTTTCGGCAGCTGACTGCGAAACAGTGCTCCAATTCACTTCAGGACTCGTTACAATATCAATATTTTTATTAGCACCAAGCGAACCGGCTGCACCAGGTAAAGCCAATGTTAACGTCGCACTATTTCCTGCTAAGTCTTTAATGGTCCCAGAATTTAATGTTAAAGAACTCGTTCCGACATAATCAAGATCAGTTTTATTATCACCATTTACAATCGTATAAACAAAAGACAACCTTGTAGTGAGAACCGATGAATAATCCGCCTGACGATCAGTTCCGTTGAAATCCAAAAGAAGCTGAGGTGCGCCAGTCACTGCCATATTGTCGTTAAACTGGATAGTCACAGTCATAACAGTGTCCGCGCCATAAGTCCCATCAATGTTCGTTGCGCTTACACCGGAAATAATTGGGACAACAGAATCGTATATGGTTATATCCGATACTGATGACGACTCACCTGATACATTTTTTATCTTTGCGAAAATTGTTTTTGTTTCATTCGTGGCGCTACAACCAGTTGCGCCACTCGTCATATCAAAGGCCGGACCATCGTCGTCGTTAAGAATATTGTCATCTGGATACGCTATCCACGACGACCAATTTGAACCTGCATTACAGGAAAAAGCGACATGAGTTGGCAAGGCACCAGATTGTATAAGCGTAATAACCGGTGTGCTGTCATTCGTATAACCACCGTTATCAGTAACGGTACTTGAAACAAGATAAACAGTTTGAATTATAGAAAGAGTGCCGACTGAACCACTTTGTGCAGTACCACCACCTTTTACGCCGCCAGCAACAACGGAAGCAGCGACCAAATTTGCAAGATATGTTGTTGAGTTATCGCCATATTCAAATGCAATCCTTCCACCACCACCTCCGCCACCATAACCTGTAGAGCCTCCACCATTTCCACCATTAGCAAAAAATGTTCCTGTTGAACCAGATATTGACCCTGCCGTTACATAAACTGAACCACCAGATCCACCACCCCCAGCTGTCCCGCTACCGCCTGCGATTCCCGCGCCTCCATTAGCAGATATCGCACCATTCGCAATGAAGTTTCCAGAAGTTGATAAACGGACTATTCCACCACCGCTTCCTGCCTTATTTGTATCAGCCGAACCACCAGAAGATCCGAATAAAACTGGAGCCGTTAAAGAATCGTAAGCTGCCCCACCGAGATTGTATGTGGCACTAGAACCTAATCCTGCAATGCCTCCATGCCCTCCACCCTGATAACCAGCAGGAGCAGCTACGCCACCGTCACCATAACCAGAAGTTCTTACGGTACAAACATTGCCAGGACTCGTTGGACCGAAGCCATCATGGCCTGAATCATCAAGCTGTTGACACCCTTTTGCGTCTGCATTTACAGATGAACCAGCGTCAATTTGTAAGCTCGCAAGATTCGTCCACTGAACATTAGAGCTGATTGTCGAAGCATTCGTTACTAGAACCGAAGCAGCGTCATTTATTGTAAAAATATCTGTGGGACCCATGGTAAAAGTAAATCCATTCATGGCCAAACTTGAGCTAGGACTCACATCAAAGCCCGTGACCAAACTATTCGTACAGTCCAAAATTCCTTTCAAAGTAATTGTTCCTGCGGCAAGAGAAGGCGTTACATCAGCGCCGTTGCAATATTGGTTTGTTGCCGTTGAATCAACCGTCCAAGTTGATTCACTGTAATCAGCTGCGTAAGTAAAGCCGTGATAAATAGTAACTGCGTTTATCCCAGTATTCTCCGTATAAACAGTTCCTCTTATCCCAGCTACAGCTGTACCCGTAACAGATCCTCCACTTACAGAAAAATCTTCGCTACCCAATCCTGAAAAAGTGCTAGACCCATAAGAAAGAGAGATACGCCCACCGCCGCCTCCACCGCCATCATAAGTGTTATCACCGCCGTTTCCTCCATTCGCAAGAAAAGTGCCAGTGGAACCAGACATTGAAGTCGCTGTTATATAAACCGAACCGCCAGATCCACCACCCCCAGCTGTCCCGCTACCGCCCGCGATTCCTGCGCCTCCGTTAGCAGATATCGCACCATTCGCAATGAAGTTTCCGGAAATTGATAAACGGATGATTCCGCCACCGCTTCCTCCCCTATTCGGATCGGCAGAACCACCGGAAGAACCAAACAAAATCGGAGCTATGGCTGAATCATAAGTCAACCCACCAACATTAAAGCTTGTAGTTGTACCAAGTCCACCAGTACCACCATGACCAGCGCCTTGATAACCAGCATTTGCTACACCACCACCGTCTCCAAAACCTGCAGTAGTTATGGTGCAAACATTCGAACCATTCGGACCAAAACCGTCGTTACCACCAGAACCGGTCTGTTGGCAACCTTTTAAATTGGCATTAATAAAAGCTCCAGACTGAAGCTCAAAATTACCAGTTGTCGTTATTGTTATCCCATCAGCATCCATTCCAACTTGCGTGATAGTCACACCGGTGTTGATTATCACCGATGCTGCCGAGATCGGATTGTCTAAAACACACCATCCGCCTCCACCACCATTCGTAAAAGTAACATCATCACCTGCAAGATCAGCTTCCGTAACTGCAGTTGGAGATCCAGAAGTTCCGGAACAGGAAACGCTTACAACTTCAGCCCTTGCTTGAGCAATAAATAAAGAAAGTCCCAAGAGGCTAATTAAACCAATAAAAAACGAATATCGAAAAAAACTCTTCATAACTCAAACCTTAAAATTCATGAACATAATAGCATGAGTAACTAACAAAAAACGCTAGTCCCACCCTATTCATCAAGGATAAAAAGTGAGGTGGAACGCGATCGAAGAAGAATCTTCGACGCATTCTCAAACATAAAGAATATATAAAATTATCATGCAAACAATTTCGGAATGTCATGAAGGGAATTGATCGTTCTCCACGCCTCTGATTCTATGCTCGATCCAGCAAATGTAATTCCCTTCCCAGTGCGACGGAACATTTCAAGATCATTTTCGCCGTCGCCTATGCATGCACATTCCGACATCTGTACTCCAAGAAGTTCACAAAATGCTTCAAGGTGTCGTGCTTTTGAAATTCGATCGTCGCCGTCGGTAGTGATGCCATTTAAGCGATCATGTTCATCAAAAAGAAACGTGTTGTTTGCTTTTGCGTATGTAATCCCAAGCTCTTTTGCTATCAGGTTAACAATGATGTCAATGGAACCAGAGATCAAGACAACGATGTATCCCTTCTCTTGCAAATATCTCACCGCTTCCCGAGCGCCGTCAGAATATCGGTAATTCGAAAGCGCTTTTGTTACGCCGTCACGCGTAGCATCGGCATGCTCAAGATATTTCTCCAGCGTCAACGCATTCCATTCCTCGTACGTAATTTTTCCAGTTTTATATTCTGTGTATAGTCGCGTATCCTCGTCAGCCGAAACCCCAAGAGCCATATTTAAATCAGACCAACTATTGTGAGAAATGAGGGTTAAATCAAGATCAAAACATACGAGTTTAATGTCAGAAGGCATAGAGAATATCTTACTGGAATTCCTAAAATTATTTTGAAGCAACAAGGACAACATCTCGCTCAACTCTATCTGCGAGAGTGATATTTTTGAAACCCACTTCGCGTAAAACGTCGATCAATGCTGGTTCGTCCATACGATGTTCGGGGAGATAATCTTGTCGTTCGTGTTCAGTGATGCCTCTCGCGACCTCTGGATCAAGATATGTATAACGCTTTAATTGCTTCTCAAGCATCTCTTCCCCACCATTTTCTGGATAAACTTTATCCATCAGAATAAAGGTGCCCCCATCGTGAAGCGCACCATAAATTGCTTCAAAAAGTTCGCGCTTTTCTGACCATGAAAAATTATGAATGGTCCATTCTGAGAGAATAACGTCGTAGGGCTCAGAACTTCGTAAATATTCGAGTGCATCCTGACAAATATAATTCGTGCGATCAGAAAACTCTGATAAATATTCTCTCGCTTCATCAATCATTTCTTGCGAAACATCCAAGAGATCCATGTCGATATCTGTCATTTCCAATACCGGCTTCGCAGAATTCCCACCTCCGCATCCCAAGTCCAAAACTCTCGAACCCTCATGAATAACTTTTTTAACCTCATATGCAGCAATAATGCGAGACGTGAGTGCTGCCGGCGCAAGCTCATGAATGGTTCTGTCGTTATCACGCAGATTTCCTGTATAGCGATTTTTCATATCAGTTTTTTTGTACGATGACTTTGTAAAACTCGTGCTTATGTTTAAACGGTACCGCGTCCAAACGAGTCTCTTGGGAACCGACGTGTACGACTTTACCATCTAAATCTCGCACCACCAGCTCAAGATGATCCAGACTATCCTCATGAAAAACCTCACCTCTATCTAAATGGATGATGTATGCATCAAAACTAAAGACACCATAACCTCCATTTTTTAAAACACGAAACGCCTCCCTTAACACGACATCAAGATCTAAGTAAAACAAAATATTCGTTCCGTAGACTATATCGAACCGCTCATTCTCAAAAGGCATCAACGCCGCATCGCCACAAATAAATTCAATATCAGGATACTGTGTCTTCGCGTCACCAATGAGGTTAGGATTATTATCTATCCCAATTGGATCAAGCCCTTCTTTCTGAAAAATTTCGCAATCACGACCCTTCGCACAACCTATATCAAGGAACGTCTTTCCGCTCAAATCACCGATGATCTTTTTTATGAGCAATATAAACTCAAAAGCCAAAGACTCTCGATTTTCCCAATGCACGCTTTGCGTTGCTTGCTGTAAGAGCTCATTTTTCATACTGCGATAATTTAATCCCTCAAAAAATAATTCGCGACTATGGTTTTAAAATAAACATATAATCACCGTATTCAGTGTTCTCGACTGGCCACGTCTTCTCTTTTTCTACACGTGAAAACGTCTTTTCAAAAATTGGTTGCAGTTTTTTTATCGAACTTTTGAACTCAACGAGCAATACATCATTTTGAAGAATTCCTATCGTAGAGATGATTACGTCTTCAGGAGCACCATTCTTCATTGTTGCAACAAGATATTCGTATCCGAGTTTTGCGCCAACTAGTTTGCGTTCATCTTCATTCTTATATTCATCAATATAAGGATCTGCAATAATCGCAAAGCCGCTAGACTTCAATAAACGAGCAACTTTTTGCAAAAATAATTCCTGTTTTTCGTATGCTAAATGATGGAGGCCTCCAGTACACAACACGACATCATATTGCTCTTCCGTATTCCACTCGGCCGCATCAGAAACAATGAATTCTATCCCTGGATGGCGAATGGTCGCATAAGAAATAAATTCCTCTTCCATATCAACTCCAACAAAAGAAAGATCACTACGCTCTTTCCGAAGTTCTCCCAGTAAATATCCCGGACCGCAAAGAAGGTCGAGGACTCTTCCACCTACTGGAGCTTTTTCTATAACTATTTTCTGTACTCTATCCATCAAAATTCCCCAAGGCATATATAAAAACTCTTTCTGATACACATCAGCTATTGGTAAATTTTGCATATAAATCTAGTCTATCAGTTCTAACCCCGCTTCGGGTAGCCTGAAAACGCAGCAAAATACTAAGGGCTATGCTGGCTCCACACCGTCGAACGCGCTTATTGATTAAAAACGAAACCGCCCACCAGAATGAGCGGCTCGTATGACGCTCGTGGTGGGCGGTGAGATTGTGGCTACTCCGGTGACCGAATGCTACGCAACATTTGATTCACTATTTTGCACTCCCGGTACCGACTCCGGAAGAGCAGTCCTAGCAGGAACACAGCGGCCACCAAAGGAACCGCCTGAGACCACTACGCTCCACGAGTTCCGAAGACCATGACCACGACAGATCCCGGGATAACCATCATGGCAAGAAAGGTCGAAGGCGTTTCGAACATCATCAAAGCGGCCTTCTTGATGAGTTTATGTTGAGCAACTGGACGATCATCGGGACTAATCTGAAAAACAGTCATGAGAATGTCTCCTTCGTGGTATGCCGCGATATGTGCAGGAATTGCATCAAATCACGACACTGCGTCAATAAAGCACGTTTCGTGCCACATTGACGTAGAATTCCTTCTCAAAATAACTAATAATAATAGCAAAAAAATCCTCTTTTGTCCATTTTAACCCCCTGATTTTATAAAAACATCACAACTGCTCAATATCTTCAAAAAAAGTTCTAACCCACCCTGAGTACCTCCAAAACATAGCAAAAACCCCAGCCTGACCACCGTAACCGCTAGGCGAGAATGGGGAAAATGCCGAAGGTGATGCCGGCTCTGCCTCGTGGACGCATTCAGAACGATGGATTGGGATAGTTTTAGTTCTGATTTAGCCGCAATAATTCAGAAACCTTAACAAACCCATAACCTTGTTCGTTTAAAGCATCAATGATTTTCTGAATCGCTTCTCGCTGTCCGTTACATGACTCACAGGATGAATGCAGCAGAATAATCGATCCATTTTTTACGTGCTCAATCGTATACTGAACAATGGAATCTGATTCGGAACCGAAGGAGTCAGGCTCAACATCCCAAGTCACTGTCTTAATTCCATGCATCATAAGATACCAAGGAAGACCGAAAAGCTTTTTTCCGTACGGTGGTCTGAATGTAATCTCACCATCAAATCCAGCTTGACGAATCAGTTCACTTGTCGTTTGGATTTCATTGTCGATGAAATGTTGAGATTTCAACAAAAATCTTGAATGAGAATATGAATGGTTACCAAGGTCGTGGCCTGCCTCAACAATAGCTGTGCCAATATCTGAATGCTTTTCTAAATCCAATCCCGTAACATAAAAAGTTGCTGAGACATTTTTTCCCTCGAGAATATCAAGAACCGTATTTGTATATTCGGTTGGACCGTCATCAAATGTGAGAGCGACTACCCGTTCCTCGGTATTGACACTACTCGTTATATCTCCAAAAAATTGAAACCATCTTGATTTACTGATTTTGTATACACCGAAAAATACTAAGATTAAAAGCAATAATTCGATCAATATATAAAGCAGTTTTCTCATATCTTCAGAACCAACTTATTCTCCAGAGTAAAACAAAACTCGAACTGTTTCCAATTCGAACCCTGTTGGCTCTACGTTGTGGAACAAGTTAGTGAAAACACGAAACCGTCCACCAGAGATGAGCGGCCCGTGCGGCGCTCGTGATGGACGGTAGAGTTGTTGTTCATCGATCCTCGACGAACAAAAGGGGCCTATGGCATGTAGGGCTCGCGGCCTTGGAGCACGAACGCGCGGTTCTGCTGAAACCACGGGTCGTCCCGCCAGTAGAGATCCTGCTGGGGGATCTCCTTGGCCTGAGCCATGATCAATTCGCCGCTACGGATCATCTCCTCCGCAACCTCCTTCTTGATCCAAAGCTCGGTGAATAGGAAGATCTCGTAGATGGTCATGAAGCCATCGGCGTCCGCGTAGGTGGCGGTGATCGGTTTGTAGTGGTTGCGTCGCACCTTGCGCGGACGATCAACGCCCTGAACTACGAGGCGACGTACGGCGTTGGCGTTCTGGACCACGACGAACAGGTTCGGACCGCGTTCCTCGAGCTCGATGTCCAAAGAGTCGAATCCGATGCCAGTTTGAGTGAGCAAAGCGATGAGCTGGGGGTGAAGCATTGAGTCCTCCTGGGGGTGTTGTGGACCTGATAATATGGCATAAAAAATGAGTTTTGTAAAATCAAAAACCCGAGCCTGTCACTATAGCCGCTAGGCGACGGTGGGCAAAATGCTGAGGGTTATGCCGGCTCCACATCGTCGACTCCACTCGAACTACAATTGAGGAATATGAGGGATACATTAGCATCCCAAAGCACAGCCTAAACTTCTTCATATTTACTGAAATAAGCTCATAAACAATAGCTCACCAATTTTTTGGTGAGCTATTGTGTTCTGGCCAGTACACGCAATTATTTAGACATTCTTCGTCGAATCAATACAATGCCGCCGATGATAGACGCCAATGCCATAGCGCTTCCGACGATCAAAAATAGACTCTGCTTCCAGGAGTAAGGATAGGGTTCGTCAAAAAGAAGCTCAGGGTTTGGAAGGAAAGAGTTCGGCCAATTGATCTCATCAGGGCCATATCGGTAGGAGCGGAATACGGAGTGATCTTTTTTCTCGTCCCCGCCAACTTGGTATTCCCACACAATTTCTTTTGCTGGAGTAACTTCAAAAATCTGTCCAGTAACGCCTTCTGTGATGAGCGTGTTCCCATTTTTCAGTCGTTGCGCTCCGCTAATTTTTTCAGCGAAAAAGCCGCTTGCCTCATAGGTCCAAAGCACCTTATTTGTTTTAGGATCAATTTCGAGAACCTGTGAGGTTTTCTTGGTTGGTCGGTTGTTAAACACGAGAACATGCCCATTATCAAGCAAGGTTGCATCATGTTGGCTTTCGAGGACGTTATTGCTGAATTCCCACACAATGTCACCGCTGGCTTTATCGATAATCATGATCATGTTTTGTTCGCGCGAACTGATAAACAACGATTCTTTTCCATTAAAAGCATTTCCGGCAGGGATGTATTCAACAGCATTTGTATGGAATATTTCTCCAGAACCATGGTAGGGGTATCTCGATAGGTCGAGTTCGTCTTGTTCACTCCACTCCCACACAATTTCTTTCGTGTTGTGATCAATTTCAATGAGGCGATCAACCCATACGGATGATGGAAGACTATCATCGGAAATGCGTGATCGAAGTTCGTCACGCAAGGGCTCTCGAACCAGTCCGATAATATTTCCATTTGCGAGCATCGCGAAATCATGATGGAGATTGGTATTTTGGTACTCCCACGTGATATTTCCATCCCAATCAATCTCAACCAATCGTGCCTCCGCCTGTCCTCGAGTACGAGACTCTGGACGCGATGCCCCACCAAGAATCGCAAGCAGCGTTCCGGTAGGCATGAGTTCTGAAAATTGTGTTTCGCTTGTTGTTAACTTCCACGAATGAACAATGTTTCCATCCATGTCGACGAGATAAATTTCATTTTTTCCGTCCGCACCATTCCCGCCGGTGCTTGGAGTAATGAGCGTGTAGCCTTCGTAGGTTTGCGCTATGTTTACGTCTGACGTTACAGCCAACGCGGTCGATGGAAATACAAAGACGGTGAGAGCTAAAAGAAGGAGGATGCGCATATACGCACATCCTACACCGTGACAAAAAGAAAACACATGATGAGCATGATGTGGTTTCTGGTTCCACATCGTTAACTCCGTTCGAATTGCAGTTGAGGAATACGAAGGCTCCATCAGTATCCCGAAGTTCACAGAGGCAGATTTGGTTTTGGGTACGTCAGTATTTCCAGGCTCACAGAAACGAAACTGGTTTATTAACCAGTAGTCGACACACCAAACCAACCATCTTCGATTTATCTTTCGGATTACTTTCAGCAATCAAAAGTGTTAGCGCGGTGAGTGCCTCTGGAGACATGCGGGTTGGGTCAAGTCGTTTGGCGCGACGCAAGAACCACACAAATGCAAAAGCACCGGAACGTTTATTGCCGTCGATGAACGGATGATTTTTGACAACGAAGTACAAAAGATGAGCAGCTTTTTCTTCGATACTCGGATACATTGCTTTGCCGCTAAAAGATTGCATGACGTTTCCAACAATCCCCTCGATCGCGCCAGTAGATCGTTCAGCGCCAAACAGATCGGTCGCTTCACCCTTTTCCATGAGATTGCGTTTGAGCTGTACTAAAGCAGATTCAAGTTCATTGGCAGTAAGCACCGATTGTTTCTTGGTGACGCCTTTCATCTCAAGAGCGTCCTTGTCGTACGCATCCAACGAAAGCCACGTATCAGCAAAGGCACGGATGAGCTCAAGAACACTTGCAGAATCAACCATCTGATTGACGGGAAGCAAAGCCTTGATGTCGCCGACGGCTTTCATGAATTCGTCATAATGCGCCGCGATCATCGATCGATTGATGGTGTAACCGAGGGCGATGTGTTGACGCAAAACCGTGGTTGCCCATTTACGAAATTCAACAGCTCGCCTTGAGTTTGTCCTATAACCCACACTCAAAACAACATCAAGGTTGTACGCTTGAACTTGATACGTTTTGCCATCACCAGCAGTATGTGCAAATTTTGCACATACTGAACGTTCGTCCAGCTCCTTGTCATGAAAAAGATTCCGAATGTGCTTCGTCACTACCGATCGCTCAACCACAAAAATATCGGCAATTTGCGCCTGAGTCGCCCATATCGTCTTTTTCGTTGCATCTGCCCTAAGCTCAATCGCCCCAGATTTAGCTTGATAAACCGCGAGCTGATTTTTTGTGTTTTTCTTGAACTTCATAATTAACAAAGATCATAACAAAAATCACCAGGAAAATCCTGATGATTTATGTGGCGCCACATTGTCGACTCCGTTCGAACTGCGGTTGAGAAATATGAGGGATGCATTAGCATCCCGAAGCTTACAGAGTCGGATTTGGTTTATTGATTAAAAACGAAACCGCCAACCAGAGTGAGCGGCTCATATAGCGGCTCTGGCGGGCGGATGAGACAACTCGAAGGCAACCTATGTGCTCAACTCGAATTCTTGAGGATCGAACCAGGCGACGGCATTGTCATCGAACATGACCTTATAACAGAGACCGTGCGAATCGCTGTGTTCAACGACGGTACCTTTCTTGCCCCACCTGCCAAGACGCTCAGCTAGTGCAAGTTCGTTCCATCCTCCGGCCATGTCACTGTTCGGAACAGTGGTCTTGACCATGGTTCCGTTAGGAATCGGTGGGTAGTTATTGGCACTCATCTTGTTTGATCCTCCTGGGTTAAGCGGTGAAGATGAGAGAGAAGTTTATCAAAAAAAGCTTTATTGTCAATAACGGGCTTATAAATATACAAAATGCAAAAGCGACCAATTTGCATCGGTCGCTTCCACATGGCTCCGAGGGTGGGGATATGGCAGAGCCATATGACACTGCGCTCGCTCGGGAACTGTTGTGAACATAAATGTCGCAACAGTTCCGCTCGCTCGCTTGTGTCATCGAACCCAACACATTGGTCATGGGTTCTGATCCCACCCAGAGAAATGAAAAATCACTAACGGAAGTTAGTGATTTTTCATGGCTCCACATTGTGGAACGCGGTGGAACTACCATACGCGAGCAAGAAACACACGAGTATGATTTTAAGCTTTCTGTATTTTGAATAGTTCAGCGACCATCAAGCCGAGACGAGACGAATATCGGGAACTCGAAGCGTAGCTCAAAGCCATTGATGGTTCGCAGGGCGTAATTCATGTCTGGTGTTATCATCTGACGAATACGGCCAATGTCTTCAGCTGATATCCCGTAGCGATCCTGATAGTCGCGATCGGACGTCACGAGATCCTCGCTTGCCCCGATACATTCCGGAGCTGTGAAGCCGGCCTCGTGATAGACATCTGCCATGTCAATCGATTGAAAAAGTCGATTACCGATCTTCGGACAGTCTTGATACATCCTGCTTATCACTTTTCTCTCTGAGAGATTTCCGATGTATGCCGGTTGATTCGCAAATAATCCATCTCCACGAAGATGATTTCCAAGTATTTTTAAAACGCGTATCTGTTGTTCCATTGTTGGAAAATAATCCAGTGAACTTCGCATGATAATGAGATCGTATCGCTTTCCTAAATTCAAATCTAAAAGATCCTTACAAATCTTCAATGTGTTTGGATTCGTATTAGCATCAAGGTGTTCCTTTGAAACGTCGACTAGCATTAAGTGTCCTTGTCCAAGCTTTTTTATTAGTCGCTCACCCAGAAGACCACTAGCTGATGCTACATATAACACTTCGAGTGATCGGTTGGGCAGTAGAGGGATGAGCGCATCAACGAAAACGTCGATGTTTTTGAGATTTGAAAAATAACCACCATATGTGGAGTACCACTTTTGTCCAAGAACGTTTTTGTCTTTATCCAGGTTATAGTCTGTGTTGCGATCCTGCATATGCAATTTATAGTAAACCGACTATATCAGTTCTAACCCAACTTTGGGTACCTCCAAAAGATAGCAAAAACCCCAGCCCGTCCACCATAGCCGCTAGGCGACGGTGGGCAAAATGCTGAGGGTTATGCTGGCTCCGAGGGTGGGGATATGGCAGAGCCATATGACACTGCGCTCGCTCGGGAACTGTTGTGAACATAAGCCTTCCCAACAGTTCCGCTCGCTCGCTTGTGTCATCGAACCCAACATATTGGTCGTGGGTTCTGATCCCACTCAGAGAAATGAAAAATCACCAACGGGTGTTGGTGATTTTTCATGGCTCCGAGGGTGGGGATCGAACCCACGACCAAAAGATTAACAGTCTTCTGCTCTGCCGCTGAGCTACCTCGGAATAGAGGAATTTGCGGGAAGAGAGTACCACGCCGGTATCGGCAGAGCAAGAGGAAGATTAGAAGTTATCTTCAACTGTCTTCACTGAATAGTAGGCTTTTGTCTTGCTGTAATCTGATGCACTATCAATCTTTTCTCCGTAAGAATAATCACTCTTTACTGTACCCGGTAAAGTGACGATCATACTGTTCCACCGCGATCCATAAATAGCCTTTGCGACGGCCTCATTCACAATCGCCCGCAACACTCCCCCCTTTTCAACCGCGTACACCGTCGTCGATCCAGAAAATTTCACCAACGACGTTCCTGGTCGTATGGTGACGTTTTCGCCGATCGCCAAACGATTAAACTGCCATGTTTCAATCTCTTGCACGTTCGAGAATGAAGAGCCGTACCAGCTTTTGTAAATTGATTCCAATGGGAAAGCATGTGTCGTGCCATCCTTACCGTAGTAATACACCGAATGACATGTTCCAACTTTTGGTTCGGAATTCTGACACATTGGCTTGATCAATGTTCCCGCAGAAAGAACAATTCCTGGATTGATTGCAGACCCCTTTGTCACTGAAATTGCAGTCGTCGAACCAGAGGAATAATTTTTGTCTCCATCAACACAACGAACATACGCCGTATGCGAGCCAGTCGTCGTGAATGTTACAGAACTCGTGTATCCACTTGGCGATAAAAACATTTGACCCTGCTTCACTGCGTCAACATACAACCAGCACGCTGTAACTGTTGCTTCTCCAGATGCTTTCGCAAAAAAAGTCGTCAGCACTCCAGTCTTTGCTGTTGTTGGTGTTACTTTTGAAACCGTAGGACCAACCGTATCGATTTCAAATGTTATCGATGTTGAAACACTTATCTGCCCGGAATTGTCATGAGCACGAACATAAAAAGTGTGCCAACCGTTTGAAAGGCTTCCCGTGGTGTACCGCCCAACATTTCCAAGGCTCTGCCATTCACCATTATCAATCAAAAATTCATACCACGTTGCTCCAGATGGACGATTCCATGTAAACGTCGGCGTGGTGTCATTCGTGTACTGTCCACCAACGATCGTAAGGTTCGATGGCGTGCCAAGCGCGGCATATGCTGGCAATGTTGCGCCGAAAACCAGACCAGTCACCACAATAAGTGAAACGATTCCTGCAATAAAACGTTGTTTCATAAAAAAATTAGCCTCCGTTAGAGCCATTTCATGATGAAACCCTAAAATTGTCAATCACTTACAAAGCGATATATTGTTCCTTCCATCTCTATGCCCTACTACGACGTTTGCATTGTTGGAGCGAGTTTTTCCGGACTTACGCTTGCACACCATCTTCCAAAAGAACTCAAAGTTCTCATTCTCGACGTCAAACCAGAAGCTGGAGCAACTGTTGAATCTACTGGACTAATTACGAGCAAAACCCGCACAGAATTTTCAAGTTTTTTTCCTGTTGATTCGTATATCACGAATCCAATTTCCGCCATTGCAGTCATCGCACCAGGTCTGGAAGATATGTTCGTTTCAACTGTTTCAGCACCTTGGATATATCAAACGGATACAAAGGCGCTCGTAAAAGCCCTTGCCGATCGACTTCCATTAAACGTCACACTTCGAACAAAGACGGCATTCATTGGAGTCGACAATGCTGATCACCCAACGAAAGTTCGTATTCGATCGCTTGGCGCTGAAGAGGAAGAGATTAATATTGCATTTCTTGTTGGTGCAGATGGTGGTCATTCTAAAGTCGCCGAAACAATTCCGAGTTTATCGAAGAACACTCGATTCCTTTTTGGCTACGAACAAGTCTTCTTCGGAAACGTATTACGTGGACCAAAACCTTCTGAAACAATCTATCATTATTGGTTCGGAGAATTCTCGCTCGGCTACGGCGGATGGCTGTCACCAACCGTGATTGATGGGAAGCCAGCGTTTCGCATTGGCCTTGCGAAATTACTCAAAGATCGCGGCGATGCAAAACAACTCACCGAAAAATTCCTTTCAAATCTTATCGAGCGCGGTGACGTCGTTCTCACAGATCCAACTCCGCACTACGTCTTTGGCAGCCATATCCCAATAAACGGAATTCGACAAACAATCTCACACAACAACACCCTCCTCATCGGTGACGCCGCTGGCTTTTGCGGCGCGTTTGCTGCAGACGGAATTAAAGGATCGGTTATTTCTGGAAAAGAAGCCGCAATTCTCATCCCACAATATCTTCGAGGAAACATTGGCGCACTTTCAAAAATTCACGCTCGTATGGACAGCCACGGCGGCATCATTGGATATTATCGAAAGCAACTTCTCTACCGATACATTTGGGACGCCATGCAGAAAAATAGAACGTTTCGTGCCATGTTTGACATTATCGCCGCAGAACATGAAACCTTCTTAGCGCAATTTTGTGACAGCAAAGACAAACATAAGAGTCTCGTTCTTACCGTTGTAAAATGGCGTCATGCTTTTCGACTTTTAAGATACGCCTTCTTCTGGCTTATCGACGGAGCCTCCCTCATGACTCGCCTTTTCGTTTCCCGATTCAAACACATCAATCTTTCCGCAACCTAAACTAAGTTTAGCCCAAACTAAGTTTGAATCTCCCATCCGGTAACAGCTTCGGATCCCTCACATACGTTCGGGATGGTGAAGTGATGGGAATAGGAAAGAATCGAGACAATGAAGTGAAGAGAAGTGAAGAGACAAGACGAGAAAAGTGACGGATACCATGCGGTCGAAGCGAGCGCCCTGCTGCACAGCCGCAGGCAAATTTCATTTGCCGTTGCGGCGTAGCGGTCATGGCGCACAGCGAAGACCGTATGGTATCCGTCACTTTTTGTACGAAGGTGATAGTGAAGGGAATGTGAAGTGAGTCTTTGAAAGGGTTGGGAAGAGAATCTGAACGGGAAAAAGGATGTGTTGGTTTTGAGCAGTTTGTAGTTTGTGACTTTTACCAACACGGCATGCCTTTTTCACCGATTCCACAATGTAAAGTCCGCTTTACATCCGACTTGCCAAAACATTGGGGTTTTTCGCTTTTCAATGTAAAGTCGACTTTACATTGCAGAAACTAAAAAAGAAACACCCCGCCAACCCTTTCAGGCGGCGGAGCGCGTAGTGCTCAGTCGAGTCAACGACGAACCGGGTGAAGCATGTCTTCGATGGCGGCCTCGACGGTTTTTCCTTCTCCAGAAATCCCTCTCCGCCTCCGTAACATCCCAGAATCCATCGGAGTAAGAGAACAGTGGATCCCATAAGACCTGTTCGGAAGCCGAAAGACACGGAGGACCTCGAAGTCGCCGATGTTCTCGAAGGAAAATTTGAATGTAACCGGGGTGATCCGCCATCGCCGGGAATCTTGTTGACCACAGTTGCGCTCGACAACCGACATCGTAACCGTTCCAGCCTCCCTGTCGCATAAAGAGCGAACGGAAAGATCACCGCAGATACCGAGAAGATCCTCCAGAGAATGAATCTCCTCTCTCGGAGTAGCCAAGATCCCCCAAGTTCTTGGAGCCAGGAACCGAACTTCTTCTCGCTCAGTGTCCCAGTCCTCGCACATGCCGCAGGTGCCTTTAAGGACGTTTACCTCTACATAGAACCTAGAAACCAGAACGGACCTTCGAGGCCCAGGCCACCACTTTCCATTGATCCATTCCCATGCGGAATCGATGGAAGCCGCCAGGATGAGTTCGCGCGACTTAGCATGAGCATAGTAGCAGTCGAAGCAAGAGACGATACCGAGCTCTCTCGGCTCCCCTGTCGGTGATCCTATTTGCATCTGACCACCAATAAAAGGCGTGAAAAAACCTCCGTCCATCATTCACCTCCGTTGTTCGAACTTGGACGATTTATATTGCCCCCAATCTTCATAAAAGTCAACGCCCGCCACCTTTTTCAGGTGGCGGGCAGCGTGGTTTTAGCTCGCTCGTAAACGGACGATGCTGTACAGATATTGAAGCGCGTCGTTAAACGCCGCTTTAATCGTCTTGCCCGTTCCGGTGAACTGCAGAACGGTAGCATCACCATTTGCTTGCGCCCGTACGGTCATCCGAAAGGTGTGTTCCACCATCCGCTCAATCTTGGTGATGGAAAATGAACCGAAGCTAACCGGCAGGAGCTTGCCTGACGGATCCACACGACAGCACGAGAACGATGGAACCGGATCCACGTGCCACAAGTCGCCAGGGTTGATCGCGGCTACCGGAATCCGAACTATTCCGGTCGACGCGTCGAACGTGGATACGGGAGTCACGAAAGAGCCACTTCTGACTGCCTTCATGAGGCTCATATATTCCCGTCCTCTCGGCATCTCCCATGCGGTTGGGTCATCTTGCTGAAAGAAAATAACGCGCATGTCGAAGTTGCAGTCGAATCCACCGTCACAAGTACCTCGTATCATTTCATTCCTCTCGCAAAGACCTGTGATCGGAATACGCGTCCGAACCATCGGCGTCCATTTTTTGTCCTTAGGATCAAACCGCCAGGAACGAGACGCGTAAAGTACAGGAGGATCTCCATCTTCACCTTCTTCCATGTGATCAACGACGAAACACGCTTTCGGTTCCCCTGCCGTGCTCACCTGTGCCTGCCCGCCGATGTATTTCGTATTGAGATTTCTGAGAACGTTCGAAGCGTCCACTGTTCACCTCCGTTGTTAGAACTGGGACATTTCATTATAGCTAGAGCTTGACCAAAGTCAAGAAATTCTGCATACTTTGGACAAATTTTGGGGCCATAAGCCCCTTTTCAATTCTCAGTATGGAATTCCGCAATATCGCAATCATCGCCCACGTCGACCATGGCAAGACCACCTTGGTTGATGCCATGCTGAAACAGTCTGGAACCTTTACGGATAGGGACGTTATTGAAGAATGCGTCATGGATTCCAATGAACTCGAACGAGAGCGCGGCATTACGATTTACGCCAAAAATACTGCCATTATGGTGGATGGCGTCAAAATCAACATCGTAGATACTCCTGGCCACGCCGACTTTGGAAGCGAGGTTGAACGCGTGCTTCGCATGGTGGATTCTGTTCTTTTGCTTGTTGACGCATATGAAGGCCCGATGCCACAAACGAAGTTTGTGCTCCGGAAGTCCCTGGCACTTGGGCTCAAGCCGATCGTGGTCATCAACAAGATCGACAAGCCAACTGCACGTCCAGACCATGTGCTCAACATGATTTTCGACCTCTTTGTTGAACTTGGCGCAACGAATGAACAGCTTGAATTCAGTCATATTTACAGTATTGGTCGCGACGGAATCGCCAAAATGGAACTTACCGACGAAAGCAAAGACCTTCGCCCGCTTTTCGACCTTATTCTCAAGACTGTTCCTCCGGCAAAGAGTGACACCGCAGCACCAATGCGCATGCAGATTGCCAACTTGAAATACGACAATTACGTTGGGCGTATTGGTGTGGGCCGTGTATATGAAGGCATCATTAAAAATGGCATGAACGTTTTTGTTACACGCCAAGACGGCTCACGCGAACAGCACAAAATCACCAAACTTTACACGCACAAAGGCTTAGTCAAAGTAGAGGTTGAACAAGCAGAAGCGGGTGACATTGTTCAGATTGCTGGAATCCCAAACATTTACGTTGGAGAAATGGTGGCAGAACGTGCAGATGCAGAAGCGCTGCCAACACTCTCAATCGACGCACCAACGTTGAACATGACGTTCATGGTGAACACGTCTCCATTTGCTGGCCGCGAAGGAACACTCGTGACTTCCCGCCAAATCTACGATCGTCTTGAACGCGAGCTCGAAACGAACGTTGGACTGAAAGTCGATTTTCCAGACAACGGTGATGAATTCAAAGTTTCTGGACGCGGCGAAATGCATCTTTCCGTTCTTGTTGAACAAATGCGTCGCGAAGGGTTCGAGCTCCAAGTTTCTCAACCAGAAGTTATTACGCAAACCATCGACGGCGTGCTCATGGAGCCAATGGAAACCGTTATTGTTGACGTTCCTGATGAATTTTCTGGAACTGTCATAGAAAAACTCGGGAAGCGCAAAGGTGAAATGGTAAATCTTACCAGCGAAAACGGGTCAACCCGACTGGAATACATCATTCCCACTCGTGGTCTTCTCGGCTACCGCACTGAGTTCATGACAGACACGAAAGGCGAAGGAACACTTGCACACAATTTTTCACATTACGGCGCACACAAAGGAGAAATCAATCGCCGAACAACAGGGTCGATTATTTCTGGATTCGATGGAAAAACTACTCCATACGCTTTGGCCATGGTGCAAGAACGAGGTCCGCTCTTTGTTGCTTCCGGAACAGAAGTCTACGAAGGCATGGTGATTGGATCGTCCATGAAAGAAACCATGACGGTGAACCCAGTACGCGAAAAGAAGCTCACAAACATGCGCGCTTCCAGCGCAGACCACATCGTTCAGGTGACTCCCCCAATCGACATGAACCTTGAACGATCACTCGAATATATCGACAACGACGAATACGTTGAAGTCACCCCAAAAAACGTCCGCATCCGCAAAAAGTGGCTCAAAGAATTTGAGCGCAAACGCCACGGCGTCGCGAATCAGTAGATCAAAAAAACGTCTCAGAATATGAGACGTTTTTGATAGGCTCTTCCTTCATGTCATCCCCGCAAAGGCGGGGATGATTATTTTCTCCTACATCTTCACGTTCTTATTACATTCACAAGCCTCTTAACCCCCAACCCCTCAATCATTTCCTAATAGTCCCGCAACTTTTGAATAATATCTTTTTGCTGAATCTTCTCAAGTGCTTTTGCTTCAATCTGACGAATGCGCTCACGAGTCACGTCAAACTCGCGACCAACTTCTTCAAGCGTGTGGCTCACGCCATCCTCAAGACCAAAACGCATTTCCAAAATCTTTTGTTCACGCGGAGTCAAGTCACGCATGGCTTCTTGAACGTAGTCCCTGAGCAACTGACGTGCAGCCTGCTTATCTGGTGGAATGTTCTTTACGTCTTCAATGAAATCTTCAAGCGTTGAATCATCATCGTCATCGCCAACACTTGTAGTAAGCGAAACCGTTTCCTGCGAAATCTTCTGAATGTGCTGAACTTTCTCCAGCGACATGTCCATTTCAGCAGCCAGCTCTTCCAGCAACGGTTCACGACCAAGGTCCTGAATGAGTCGACGTTCAATCTGCTTAAAGCGATTGATCGTTTCCACCATGTGGACTGGAATACGAATGGTGCGGGATTGATCAGCAAGAGCGCGCGTAATCGCCTGACGAATCCACCATGTTGCGTACGTTGAAAACTTGTATCCCTTTCGATATTCAAACTTCTTTACCGCACGGAACAACCCAACGTTTCCTTCTTGAATCAAATCGAGAAGCGAAAGCTGCTTGCCCACAAACTTCTTCGCAATCGACACCACCAAACGCAAGTTCGCTTCAATAAGTCGACGTTCAGCCTCTTTTTCATTGCGCTCTTTTCGCTTTGCAAGTGCAACTTCTTCTTCCGCAGTCAAAAGCGGAATCTTTCCAATCTCACGCAAATACATCTGAATACTGTCTTGCGTAAGTTCCGACGTGGCAGAAAGGTCTGCTTTTTTATCAACAGAAATACGCAACTTGTCGTAAACATCGTCACGCGACTTACTTCCCCCAAGAAAGCCCTCTTTCAGCTCAACAAAATGAAGGCCCTTTCGCTCAAGACGATCAAGGAACTCTTCGAAAAGCTCAAGATGATCCTCAATGAATCCGAATGCGAATACCACCTCATTCTCTGTAACAAATCCGCGCGTCATTCCGCGTTCAATCACGCGATTAAGCATCTCCTCTGTTGGTGGAGCAGATTTCTTGTCTGGATGCGGAACAAATGGAGTTCCCTTCTGTACCTTCTTTTCCGGCTTCTTTGCAACAATTGGCTTCTTTACGACAACTGGTTTTTTTACAACTGGTTTTGACTCCAGTTTCTTCACAATTGGCTTCTGAACAATCGGCTTCTTTGCGATCACCTTTTTTACTATCAGCTTTTTCACGACAACTGGCTTCTTCGCGATAACTTTCTTTACCTCTGGCTTCTTTCCAACAGTTTTCTTCACAACAATTTTCTTCGCCAAAGGCTTTTTCTGAACCGTTTTCTTGACCACTTTAACCTTAGCTTTAACCTTCTTTAAAAACTTTCCTTTTCCTTTTGCCATAAAGCGTACAAAGCGAATGACTCCCAAAAATCGTTCGAAAACTTATTTTTGAGAAACCATGTCGCGATAAGCGCGCATCAACGAATGCAGCCGAGTGTCGTCACCAGACAACTCCGCCTCTCGGATGTCACGCTCCAAGGCTGCGCGCGCACGGAGCGCAAGCTCTTGGGAAACAATCAAAAGATTTCTGTCCGCTTCTTGTCGCACCTCCTTGGGCGACAGTCCATCCAGAAGCTCGTCAGTTTGAATCACCAAGGCATTGAACACGGATGTCTCCCGTGTATGACCATTGGCAGAGAGCCAGGAAAGAAGTCGTAAAAAAAGGGGTTCTTGAGGTGCTAACGTGTTTGGAAGCTGTTCGGGGCGATTATACAGAGCTCGAAGGCCAATGTACAGAGGCTCCCACGTACTTCCTGTGAGTAATTCTTCGCGAACCGTGGCCAAAATTTCCGTAACAAAGCCTTCATACTTCACCGAAATCCCAAGCAAAAAACCAAGCGATCGCTCATACTTTGTCTCCGATGTATCTGGAATACGAACGGGCTTCGCGACACTTACGATCGGATCCTTGCCTTTCGAAGGTGCAGTTTGAGATTTCGTAGGCAATGATGCATGAACTTTAAATTGCAACATCTGCATTAAAGAATCCATGTCTACATGAGTAGCATCGCTAATCCGAAGAAGATAAAGGTGACGAGAGTCTGGCCTAGTCAGCTTTGCAACATACGGCAAAAGCTCATCAACGAGCGACTTCCTTGCTTCGATTTTCGCCGCGCCAGCACCGTCTTCAAATAGTCGGAGTCGCTTGGTAAAAACATATTCAATAACATCCTCTGAATGCGCGACAATTCGTCGCCAAAGCTCTGGATCTTTCTGAACAATTTCGTCTGGGTCCTTTCCTGCACCATCTGGAATAATCAAACAACGAATCTCAAATTGCGGAGCACCAGGGTCCTTCTGAAGTTCCAGTGCCAAGTCGAGCACTCGCTTTGCCGCTGCAAAACCCGCAGCATCCTCGTCGAGCGCAAACACAATCTGCTTGGTATATCGCGCCAATGTTCGAAGTTGTAGCGCAGTAAGTGCTGTGCCAGAAGAGGCCACAATATTCTCCACTCCAGCCTTATGAGAGGCAATCACATCAAGGTTCCCCTCAACAACAATCACACATTTCTTCTCTCGCATTCCCGCTTTTGCAAGATGCAGCCCATATAACATCTCTCCCTTTTTATAAATCGGGGTTTCTGGCGAATTCATGTATTTCGGTCCATCGGCCTCACCAGCACCAGGAAGCTGACGTGCAGTAAACGCAATCACGCCTCCCCCAGCATCACAAAGTGGAATCATTAATCTGTTTCGAAATCGATCAACGCAACCAGACCCATTCTTTCGCTTCATCGCCAGTCCACCTTCAATCATTTCCTGCTCAGCAAACCCTCTCTTCGATAAATGATTGACTAAAACATCCCATGCATCTGGTGACGCGCCGAGCCGAAACTTCATTGCCAGCGCTTCATCGATACCACGATTCTCAATGTACGTTTTCACCGACTTTCCATATTCACTCGACCATAACGTAGAGGTGTAAAACGATGCCGCAGCATCATGCATGAGCAATAATCGTTCACGAGTATTGTCATGCGGCGTTGACTTATATGCTGGCAATTCGACACCTGCCTTCTTCGCCAATTGTCGCAATGCCTCCGGAAACGTTAGCCCGTCCATTTCCATAACAAAACTAAAAATATCGCCCCCTTTGTCACATCCAAAACAATGCCAACTCTGTCGCTCTCTTGAAACGTGAAACGACGGCGTTCGCTCTGTGTGAAATGGACACAATGCCTTTAAACTCCCCGTTCCTGCAGGCTTTAACTGAATATAGTCCCCAAGCACCTCGGCGACGTCGAGCTTCTCTTTAATTTCATCTTTCGGTTCGATCATGTGGGGAGTGTAAGCGAAAAACACTCCAAAAGCGAACACCCGACCTTGCGTAGGTCGGGTGTCGTATTAGTGGCAGAAAGTAGGCTGCCTAGTCTTCAACCAGTGGAATCCAGTACATATCCCCGGTGTCTAGATCCCCGAACAATGCGATCTCCTCTTCCAAATTGGCTCCTGGACTTGTTTGTGTCCGAACCTTCAGAAGCAGAACGAGACCTATTGCTCGAGCCCTTTTGGAGTTCTCTGCCCTTGGATGATTCGGAAAACTACTGATGACTTCGAAAGAAGCGCAATTAGAGTCTCCGAACAACCGAACAGCCCTTTCTTTCATTATTCGATGATTGCGTTCCGCGGAATCAGCAAACCGAGAAAGTCTCATTTGGCCCGAAGAAACACCGGGCCTATCGAAAGAACCATGTTTTTTTGTAGTCACGCTGTCTCCAGTGTTTCAGTAGGTTTCACGATTGATCGTCAAAATGACGAATCAGCCATTCAACAGGAACAAAAAATCATAGCAGGCTCTCCATTTCACTGCAAGAACCCCCTTAAAAAGCAAAAGCGCCCAGGACTGCTCGTTGCAGCATCAGGCGCCCCGTCCGACCGCTTATTCCAACCTCGAACGAAATGGCGTTCTGCTCTGTACCTTGATCCTTTGGTCGCCAAGTGAATTCTGCTCAACGAACGCAATGCACGATGAGACGATGCATGAAAACTTTTCGTAATCAGCATCGCTATCAACGAGATGACCACATTGCAGCATGGTGCCAATCGCAGAAAGTTCCAACATCTCCGGATCAGCATAGGAGACAAGCAGAACACCACGGTTTCTGTCTGTATCTGGCTCTCCGGTCCCATCCGAATAGATGATGTAGTGAGGCCGAAGTTCGGCGTGAAAATCGACAACCCCCTCGAGATCCAAATCTATTTCTCCTCCGGCGCTACGAACGGAATGGTCTGGCACATCTTCTGTGCACTTGTAGACGGAAGGACCGTCGCTCGAGATGAAACTACACGGCGAGTCCTTGAAGCAGCCGAGGTCGATCATGCGATCGACCATGTATTCCGTTCCGCCGTTGTCCGTGCCGCGGAAGAACTCACAACCAGAAGCGAAAAGGGAAACTACCAGAAAAAGTGAGCTTTTCATTTGGCCTCCAAGACCAAGTTCACGAAGCCGATATGGACATCGTTGGCAACAATATAGCGAATCTTAGCCAAAATGTCAATAAAAGACGCCTATTCGGCGCCTGTTATTGTGAAATGTGTTTTGGATTACTGCGTTGCAATGGAAAGCGCAATGTACGGACTGGACTTCATTTCTGTTTCAATCATTTTTTCTAAACGATCTTGCAAAAGTCCTTGCGGATCTTGCTGTGCAGAAATCTTTGGAAATTCACGTTTGAGAAATGTTGTAATTTTTGCATCGATATCTGGGAGAATGGATTCCTTCCTAAACCCAAGCGACGTCACATTTACATGAACAATCTGTCCGTCACGAGCAATGGAGTCAATGACAATGACGCCTTCGTCACCCATACGCTTTCGCTCTCGAAGCGTATCGCCATCAACAACGTCAACCTGTCCACCGTCAACGTAAATTGGCGCGACAGAAAGCTTCTTTTTTGTGAGCGTTCCCCTTCGCTCTTCGTCGAATTCAATAATCTGTCCATTATCTGCAATCATGATGTTCTCCCTCGAGAAACCAGCAGCAACAGCAGCCTGTGCGTGATAGTGCAAGAACGCATGATGACCTTCAATCGGAATGATGTATTTCGGCTTAATCATCTTAATCACCTCACTCAAGTCTGCAGACTTTGCATGACCACCAGCATGAATGTTTAACATGCGGTAGTTCACTACCTTTGCACCAAGTCGATAAAACTTGTCGGTAATAAACTGAACAGTCCGCTCATTTCCAGGAATAACTGAGGATGAAAAGACCACCGAATCGCCAGGCATCACTCGAACGTCCTTCAGCGTTCCATCTGCGAGCTTATAGAATGCTGCGTTATTCTCCCCCTGCGCACCAGGAAAAATAGCGAGAACTTTATTTGGCGGAAAATTCTTTACTTCAGTGATGTCGAGAAGCGTTCCAGGAGTCGGGTTGATGTATCCAAGATTTTGCGCAATTTCGAGCGTTGTTTTCAAGCTCAATCCACCAACAGCAACGTAACGTCCATGCTTTTCTGCAAGAGAAATGATCTGCGCCATTCGCACGACGTTCGTGCTGATCATCCCAAAAAGCAAACGCCCCTTTGCTTGCGAAACAATGGCATCTAAGTCGTGCATAACATCACGCTCCATCATTTGATTGCCAGACTGTCCAGCGTTGGTGGAATCAGAAAATAGCGCAAGAACATTTTCATTCCCAAGCTTTTTCATCTGCTCTAAATGTCGCTTCCCCTCTTCATCATTCGGATCAAGATCGACTTTAAAGTCGCCAGTATGAACAATCTTTCCGTTTGGTGTTTCAATCACAATCGCGAGAGATGACGGAACAGAATGCGAAACACCAATAAAGGAAACTTTAAAATTTCCTAGCTGCAACGTTGTCGCCTCATCAACAGGGCGAAGATCGACTTTTATTTCTGGAGTGTATTCAAGTTTCTTGGCAATGAGCGCAAGAGAAATTGGAGAGGAGAAAACCGGGACTCCTGGAAGCATCGGCATCAAGAATGGAATACCGCCAATGTGGTCCATGTGCATGTGAGAAATAATCACCGCACGAACATTCTTTTCTTTACCCTTCAAATACGAAATATCTGGCACGATGCCGTCAATTCCACGCATGTGTTCTTCACCGAACTGAATCCCCATGTCAATAAGAATAATATCGTCGCCATACTCTAGCAGCGTCATGTTCTTTCCGACCTCTTCATTTCCACCCATAACAGCAACGCGAAGAATTCCGCGCTGATTCTTAGCAGCATGAACGTTATAGTGATCTTTTGGCGTCAATTCTAAAGCGCCATATTTTACGCCCTGGCCAGTACGAGCAGGCCTTGTTTCTGGCGTATTCCACGCAACACGTGGACCGCGACGACCTCCGCGATGCGTGCCATGCTGTGGACCTCTGCGAACCGAACGTGGGACTAAAGAACTAGGAACTTTTGAACCTTGTGGTGTCATAAACAAACAATAAGTCATGGGCATCTGCCAAAGCAGAGTCGCCAAAGGCGAAAAAGTGCCCAACGTGAATCAATAATGAAAAAGTGAACTTCCAAGCGGCGAAAAAGTGCCGCAACCAAACAAATCATGAAAACCTTACCCAAGACCGCACTATATCAGACGAACGGCCTTCCGTCAATTTCCACTCCGTAATCCAAGAGCATTTCCGCTCTCATACCTGCGAAGTGCAATATAAAACAAAACCACACTAAATACTGCCCAAACTGCAGCAATTCCCCAGAACATTCCAAGCATTCCGTACTCCTTGCCCTTGATCATTTCAACTGGCAATCCAGCCACTAAAAGCGAGGGAATAATGAAGGTAAACACCATCTTCGCACCAGAAGGAAAAAGCGCAGAAGGATACATGCTCGGGGAAAGAAATGTCTTAAAAATATTGAATGCGATTTGCTCAGCATCAAGAAAGTAAAACGCAAATGTGCTCACAGATATACTTATCGCTAGCGTAAGAATCGTTGCCGGCAGAACTGCGAGCATCATGAAAATTCCCGCCGACCACGAAGCGTGAATGTGCCAAGCATAGGAAGAAAGAAGGAGGCCTCCGAATACCACGTCACCAAGCGCTGTAATGTCACTTCGACTGATTAAGATTCTCCACAGAACATTCTGCGGAGTAAGAAGAAAAGCATCGAGTGACGAATCCGCCACATATCGACATACCCATGTTGACCCTCCAATAAACCCAAAACCCAATCCATAGCTCAACGTTCCAAATCCCAGCAATCCAACCGAGTCCCAACCGTTCCACCCGTTCACCTCACCAACTGCCGCAAAAAATAAAATCCAAACTGCAATGAATGCACTGTCATTCAAAACCATGCCACCAACCTGAAGAGCGAATGCTACCCGATGCTCCATGGCAGCACGAAGATTCGTACGCCACGCATACCATCCAACACGAAGCCCTTCACTGATGTTCGAGAGAATCTTCATATCTATCCTCCATTCACTTCAAGACGTTTCCGAGCACTCCCCCACAATGTCATCGCCAACAATCCAAACATAAGAATCCAAACAGCTTGCGAAAGAAGAAGGGTTGGAACGTGCAGCAAAAAATCTGGCGTAAATGCCTGAGAAAATCCCAGCATTGCACCGAATGGAGACCATTCAGTGATCAAACGCAGCATTGGTGGAAACAAACCAATTGGCACAAAAGCACCGCCAAGAACCATCACAAGCTTGTCAATAATCCACATAATCGGCATCGGCTCTTCTATCCAAAATGAAGAAAGGCCAACACAAGAGAACATAAGAAATGCGAGAAAATTGCCAAAAACAAATAAAGACAAAAATGAACCAAACCAAATTGGGGTAAGTTCAACCGAAGGAAAACCCACGAATATCAAAAGAAGAACAATGTTCACAATGATTTGAAAAGGAATAACGAGCACCTGCTTTCCCAATCGAACAAGTCCAACGTAATACAAATAATGAATCGGGCGAATCAACCGAAGTTCAACAGTTCCATTCTTCACGTCATCTGAAATATCACGAAAGATGTACCGCATTCCAACACCCCAATACATGGAATACATTGAAATGGACCAAAGAACAGCAACAAGTGAAATGCCGTTAACTGGCCCAGTCTTTTCCATGCTAAATCCGTACACCGCAAATAAACTGAACAACAAGACAACCGTTGAAAACAAAGAAAACGCAACAACTGTCCATTGCTCAACAGATGAACGCGCAATCAATCGAATGATTGTCCATGATTGAAGAAGACTATTGCTGCGCGGCATACACGGTGCCGATGACTTCTTCGAGTGACGGATTTGCAATATCAAGGTCAACCACAGAATGGCTCTGCATCAAGCGAGCGATCACGGTATTCACACTTGAAATATTCGTATCAATGTCAAAAAGCACGATTCGATCAGTCACGCGAATATTTTTTGCGCCAAGAAGTGAGAACCCTTTTACGCGATCAGCAAGCTCCACACGAACATGTTTCACAGTGAAATATCGTTGCTGCAATGCCTCTGTTGATTCATCAACGATGATTCTTCCATGATTCACAATAATGGTTCTTTCACAAAGCGCCTCAATGTCACCAGCATCGTGTGACGTAAGAAAAAGAGTCACACCCTCCTCTTCGCATAATCGATTCAAAACTTCACGCAACGCCTGCTTTGCAACAACATCAAGGCCAATAGTCGGTTCATCAAGAAAAATGATTTCTGGTTTATGTAAAAGTGAAACCGCAATTTCTGCACGCATTCGTTGACCGAGTGATAATTTTCTTACTGGCCGATCAGAAAACTCTTCAAGTCCAAACCATGAAGAAAGCTGCTTTGCTCTGCGACGGATTGTTTGCGGCCTTATGCCGTACATCACTCCGAAAAGTTCAAACGAATCCGCAATAGGAAGATTGGAAATGAGCTGCGATCGTTGACCAAAAAGTGTTCCTATTTTGTAGGCAAGTGCTTTTCTGTCACCTTGCGGGTCTAGCCCTGCAACTCGAATCTTTCCAGATGTTGCTCGAAGAATTCCCGTCATCATCTTAATTGTTGTCGACTTTCCTGCACCATTTGGACCAATGAATGCAATGCGTTCACCGTGCTCAACCGTCAACGAAATATGATCAACAGCATGAACGAGTCTTGCATCGGGACGCCAAAAATTCTTCCAAGACCCATACTCGGGATTTCGAATTTTTGTAGAAAATGTTTTTGTAACGTTCTCAAGAACAATTTGCTTAGGCATTTCTCTTATATTTTTAGTGCTGCCATTCCAGAGCGACGATAAACTTCTTCTTCGACTTCCTCTCGATCACGTCCATACATCAAACGAGAAATCTGCTTCAATCCGTCTGCCATCTCCTTACTCCCCCGTACCATCGGATCAACCGTTAACGTAAACGGTTTTTCTTGGGCTCCACGTACAATCATCTTCGCGCTCCATGTTAAAGCACCCGTATTCATCAAGTCATACGCACTAAATGTTGGCTCGAAAATCTTTTGTAAAATCTCAGTATCATCTGGTCCGCAACGTGCAATAAAGAGCGAACCAACGTTTCCAAGTACCGCATCTCGAATCTTCGTGTCACCACGTGGAGATAATTGCGCCATGTACTGGTGCGCAATAATCAAACTCAATCGATATTTTCGTGCCTCAGAAAGAATGACCGCGATGGAAGGTGTGACGAAGTTTTGGAACTCGTCAATGTACAAATAAAAATCTTTTCTTTCCTTCTCCGCCATGTCTGCACGCGCAAATGCGGCAATCTGCAACTTTGAAACAATAATCATTCCAATAAGTCCAGCATTGATTTCACCAAGCTTTCCTTTGTTCAGGTTCACGATGAGGATCTTGCCCGTATCGAGAATGTCACGGAAATTAATACTACTTTGCGACTGCGTAATGATCGGCCGCATGATGTCGTTCGTAATAAACGAAGTCAACTTCGACGTAATGTACGGAACCATGTTCGCAAGCGAAGCATCTCCACCAGCTTTCTGCGCCTCCTTCTCCCAAAAATCCACAACCACACGACTCTTACACTTTGCTAACTGCGCCTTACGATAATCCTCATCAGAAAGCACTTTCGAAATTTCAAGAAGTGTTGCTCCAGCGTTTGCGTCGTCCATGAGAAGTAGCATGGCATTACGCATGTACTGTTCAAACATCGGGCCACCAGTCGTCTTCAAGTCATACAACTGATCAAAGATCGCAAGAAGTTCATTGACGACGAAGGTCTTTTGCTCTGGAAAATTCCCATCGTATTCCATCATGTTCAATCCAAATGGACGTTCTGTATCTGAAGGATTGAAATAAATCACATCATCAATACGATCCTTCGGTACCAATTCCAAAGCTCCGTCCGCAAGATCTCCGTGCGGATCAATCACCGCAAGTCCACGACCATTCGCAATGTCTTGAGCGATCATCTGCTTAATGAATTCAGACTTTCCAGATCCAGTCTTTCCCATGATGTACATGTGTCGACGTCGGTCCGAATCGCTCATGAATACCGGAGTCTCTTTTCCGCGATACTTGTTGAATCCCAAGCGCAAACCTTCTGCAGCTATCGAAAGTGGTGCCGGCGCAATACGCGCCATCATCCAGCGAATATTCGGCGTTTCTGTTGACGGCAACGGCATGTGCCACAAACCAGACATCTCTTCCGTATTCAAAATCACCGAATATTTTTCTGAAAACTTTCTGTAAATAAAGTCTTTTACTAATCCATCTTTACTCCGTGGAATCGACGTTGAAAATGAATTTCCGTATTCATACACATTAAACTGATTAAATGCAGACAAGGCATTATTCAAATATGCTTGCGCAATTTCTGGCGTTGCACCGCAGGCCACGATTCGAATATTCACTTCCATGCCGGCCTTTGAAATCTTCTTTTCAATTCCCTCTGCAAGCTTTTGTTCTGCCTGTGTTAGTTTTCTATCACGCCGCTTTTGCTCATCCTTTTCTCGAGATTCCTTGCTTTTCGTCCAATCACCGATACTTCCAAATCCGGATTTTCCGTGTTCAGCTTCTTGTAAAGACTTTCCTTCATACATTGCACGAACAATTCTCGAACCTTGATCGCGCCAATCACCACCAGCAGAACGAACAATGCATTGCACTGCAATACCATCATTCTCTCCAACCTTAGACAGTGCATTTGTTAATGCATTTAGCGGATCGCTCTCAAGATCCTTATACGTCTTTATTGGAAAAACATTTCGCCGCTTCAATGTTAAATACCCACCAAGAATAGTTCCCTGCGGAGCAAAAATATTATAATCAGTAACTTCTTCAAACTGCGCGTCACTCCATTGCGCGTGCAACTGCTGCTCAACAAATTCTCGCATGCTCTTCGAAACAGTTACATAAAATGAAACGAGCTTTTCATGTGCAACCATTTCAAATGCAACCGCATCTGATCTTCCAAAAAACCATGCCGTAAATCCATGATGTGGCCGTAATCCACCAATAGCTGCATACAACGACTCTGCAACACCAATCTGCTCTTTCACCTTAGATGCCTCATCATGCTTCTTTGCATCTTCCTGATTTCGAAACTGCGGAATAGTAATCAATAACGTTATCATTGAATCTTTCCCGCCTCGAAGATGGCTTCGCGCAATCAAACGACGACGAAGGATGAAAATAAAAATGATTCCAATAACAACAATGCTAATGATTGAAACAATATATGGAAGCAAATCAATAAAAATTGACCCATCCGCCACAGGAAGAGCACCGGAAAAACCCATAGGTCGATATAGCGGACTTGGCTCTACCGCGGGAAGAATGTTCGTAGATATCACAGATTACGTTTGTTCCGACTCCACAAGCGTCATGATTTTGTCGGTTTTAATTTTAATCTCTTGTTCCAAGTAATATTTGTTCACTCCAGGTACTAATCGAAGCCATTCACCAATAAGCTTCCAAACCTCTTTTACTCTTGCCTTCCCATACAAAATCATGTCCGTAATCTTATTCGCCACCTCTTCCCCTTTCTGCTTAAACACCGCGCGACGCTCCTCTGGCAAAGACATGTAAAGCTGCATTAATCCTTCTGCAAGCAGCTCCTCCACCTGTTTTAACATTCCAACTCTTGGATCTTGAGCAACGAATTGCTGCCCTCCTATACTCGATTGCACACGCTGCAAAACTTCAACCGGAGCCTGCGGTTGCGGAGCGACTTTTGGAGCCGCAGATTCCTGTTCTGCAGCCTGTTCTGGCTGTATTGGCGCCGCTTCTTGCGCTGGCAAAAACGACGGCACTCGTTCTAATTCCGACATGCCAATATTGTAACACGATGGACATTTTTGATTTTTTATGTTTAAATACCCCGTCGCACCTACCGTGGCACAAAGTTACGGCGCGACTGGAAAAATAATGGCAAAAAACTTCTAGTGTTTTTTCTGTACAGCGTTGCCTCAGTTCTGTGGACCGCGATGATAGCCGCAGGTTACATCGCCAACTTCGTGAACGTCACAGGCACCGAACTCGCGACTGCGTACAAGGCGCTCATGATCGCCAACATGAATACAATGTCGATCAACTGTCTGGTTACTGGAGCCATCTGTTTCTTGATGGCAAGAAGACTCCATACAAAAGACTAGATCCCCAAAGCTACAACTCCGCCCAGCAAGTCCTTCACGTGGACTGCTGGGCGTTGTGATTTTATTCAAGAATTTTAATTGTTCTTCGCTAAGGTTCGCGACGTTTCTCCACACTGGTATTTGACGAGAATGGCCGGTCTTGATAATCTTTCCTGTCGCTCGCCGAAAGAGCGCCAATTTCATCCCTATGAATACGCAAATTACATCTTTTGTTCGCAAGCTTGCCCGCGGTGCATTCCGTGGAGCAAATCTTGTATTTGCGTTTGGCTTTTTTGGCACAATGTCCGGATTTTTGTACGCATTCATGGCGTAAAGAACTTCAACGTTTTGCTAAAAACAGCAAAACGAAAGCTCTTTCACAAAAATCACAGGAGTCACCGTGAAACTGTTCGCTACCATCATCGACGTCGCCAAGATGCTCACTTGGCTTTCCGGTACCTTTTTCGACGACGCGTGCAAACGCTACCTAAAGGCCAACGCGTTCTGGACGTTCTTCATGAAAACCGCAGATTTGGCCGAACCGTGGTGTCTCGGAGCAATGATCGCAGCGCTTGCCAAGAACGACACAAGAAGCCTTTGGCTTGCATTCGCAGGAATCGCAGTCGCTCATTTTCTTCGTTCAGTCTTTGACTGGCGTGGAAGTAGGGCACGAGAGCTTTTCATTGGCCAGGCCATTCGATACCTAGATCGCGGCATCAATCAACGCTTCTTTGAAAAAGACCTCGGTCTTCATCTGGAAGAACACAAACTTCTCAGCCAAGCGTCTATGGAAAAAGGACGCGGACGAGCAGAAACACTTTCTGGACTCATAAACTGGTGGCTCTTAGAAACAAGCATCTCGCTAGTCATGACTTTTGTCGTGCTCTGCATCATCTCGCCAATGTGTGCGCTCATTACGTTCGCAACCGTACTGGTGAGCGTAATCACCTCAACAATCATGAACCATGCGCTCATTCCTGAAGCGGACAAAGTTGACGTCACCTACAGAAAAATCATCGGGCAGCGCGATGAACGTTGGAACGGGATCGAACGGGTAGCAACGTCAAACAAAATCAAAGAAGAGATTGAGAGTATGGACGATCAGTTCAAGGAAATGATCAAGAGCGACCGAAGAGTTTGGCTGGGATTCATCGACAAGGGCATGCTGCGCAACAGCATTACTGCAGTCGGGCTTCTTGCTGTAATTGCTTACGCATTGCAACAAACATCACTCGGCGCAATGAACATTCCGGATTTCGTGGCAATAGCAAGCTGGACCATGATCGTTATAGGCCAAACCCATACACTCGCAACCCTAGAACGACAGATTACCTGGTGCATACCGTCGCTCAGAAGCATGAGACAGGCGCTTGAGTTGCAACCTCGCGTACTCGAGTCTACGAATCCGTTTCAGATTCCTGCTGGTTCAGATATAGAAGTAGAGATCCGTGGAGTCACCCACTGCTACAAAGGAAGCACGGCGCCAACACTCAACGATCTTTCATTCACGATCGGAGCCGGGCAACGCGTCGCACTCATTGGGCCAAGCGGAGCTGGAAAAAGCACGCTTGTTCGACTGATCCTGCGATACATGGACCCAACACATGGGAACATCATCATCAACGGACACGATCTGCGAAACATCGGCTTGTCCAGTTGGCGGAAGCTGACTGCATACATTCCACAACGTCCACAGATCTTTGACGGAACACTGCGAGAAAACCTTCTGTATGCGCTCGGCAAAGAAGAAGCAGCAAAGGTAACAGACGAGGTACTTTGGGAAGTAGTCAATCGGTTCCGCGTGAACTTCGGCGCACGGCTCACACATGGATTGGAAACAGTCGTTGGAAAAGAAGGCGTTCAGCTTTCTGGCGGAGAAGCACAACGCGTCATGATCGCAGCTGCTGCGATGAAGCGTCCCAGATTTCTCATCGTTGACGAAGGAACGGCATCACTCGACGCAGAAAGCCAAGACGCCGTGCAGCAAGCGCTGTACGAACTTCTGAAAGACGGAGCCACCGCGCTCTTCATCGCCCACCGCCTTTCAACGCTTCGGCATTGCAATCACTACGTCGTCGTCACTGGAGGAAGCAGCGACGAGCCACAGGTCGAAGCAACTGCCCCGAACATGGAAGAGCTGGCAAAGCGCTCCCCCACGTTCCGCAGGCTCGCAGAACTTGAAGGCGTCAACCTCGGCGCATAAACGAAACACCCCGCAGCTCATAGCTTGCGGGGTGTATTTTTTTACCAAACTTCTTTTATCTTCTGTCCGCTTGCACCGTCTTCGACAATGTATCCAAGCTTCACAATCTCATCTCGAATCTCGTCAGATCTTTTCCAATCTTTTTCTTTTCGCGCGTTCTCTCGATCTACCACCATTTTCTCAATCGCACTCGGAACGATCACTGGCCGAGCAAGAACATCCTCAAGAGCCAATCCAAGCACTTCATCCATTTTAAGCAACGTCGATGCCTTCGTTCCGCGCTCCATCGAAGTGTCATTCAGAACTCCGTAGAAAATAGCGAGAGCACCGGGGGTATCAAGATCATCATTCACTCGCTCCATGAATACCGCCATCGATTCTGCGTCTACATCTCCATGCGGCTTTGGAAGTTCTCGAACTGCATCGCGGATATTGCCGAGTGCCGTATGACTTGCCGCAACGGCATCCCACGTAAAATTCTGCGGAGTTCTGTAGTGCGCGCCAAGAATAAAGAGACGGAATGACAGCGGATGAATTCCATGAGATTCAAGGTCTTCGACCGTATAGGTATTCCCGAGCGACTTACTCATTTTTCCACCGTCAATCTGCAAAAATTCGTTATGCACCCAAACATTCGCTTCTAAACAGTTCTTTGCCGCAAGCGTTTGCGCGATTTCATTCTCGTGATGAACCGCAATATGATCGATTCCTCCGGTATGAACGTCAAAAGGCACACCAAGATACTTCGCACTCATTGCTGAACATTCAATGTGCCAACCTGGAAAACCCTTGCCCCACGGCGACTCCCATTCCATGTGACGAGCTGACCCTTTCGGAGAAAACTTCCAAAGTGCAAAGTCGCTTCCGTTCTTCTTCTCGCCAAGAGAAACTCGAGCTCCGCTTTCCTTCTCTCCTAACGACTGCCCAGAAAGCTGACCGTATGATGACAGCTTCGACGTATCGAAATAAATTCCATCCGCAATGTTGCATGTGTAGCCATTCGCCTCAATCTCCTGAATCATCGCGATTTGTTCTGCGATGTGGTCAGTCGCTTTTGGACTAACCGTCGGCGTAAGCAAATTAAACTTTTTCGCGTCGTCGAAATATAGAGCTGTGAACTTTGCCGCAATGTCCCAAGCGGTTTCTCCCGTCTTCTCACTCGCTAACTGAAGCTTATCTGCGCCGTCGCTTGCGTCGTCAGTCAAATGTCCAACGTCGGTAATATTCACCACATGCGTCACAACATACTGATTCGCTTCAAACATTCTTCGAAGCACATCTGCCACAATAAACGCCCGAAAATTTCCAATATGCCCCCTGCCATACACCGTCAATCCGCACGTATACATTCCGACTTTTCCTGAAACAAGCGACGCAAAGGCCTCTTTTTTTCTGCCAAGTGTATTAAACAAGTGAATAGACATAGTGATGGCAGTGTAAACGGAAAAGAAAAAAAGAAAAACAACAACGGAGCCGCGTAGGGCTCCGTTCGTGGTGTAGCCTCTCCGACACGAGGCATCGCTACCTTCGATCGAAGATTTCGAGATCCGGATTTCGGGTCCCCCAGTCTTCGAGGATGGACTCGACAGTGTTGAACTCGTCCGGAATGAGAACCGCGCATGGAGTGCCGCTCGCCGTAAAGCTCTGCGCCGCCCCAGAACGATGCGAGACGAAATTGATCGGACGTCCACTGAGGAGACACGGAACAAAGAGCTGAAGACATTCCGCGTATCGGCGGCCATCACGCTGTTCCTCGACGACTCGAGATACACGCTCCACTCGAGTGACCATGGCACCGATCACGTATCCATCCGAATTCGACATCAAGATGACGATGACTTTACCGATGGCGACTTTGTGAATGACCTCCAGCGTCGAGGCATTACCCACTTTCAGAAGATGGAAAGGGTCAAGATCGCCCGCATATTCTGGAAGCCTCACCCTGTCGAGGTCAGTCTCGAAGTCACAGGAATCGAACGGATCGCGACCATGAGCTTCCTGTGGCGCTTGGTCGTTGTCGGACGGGCCATCCAGATTCAGAACCTGAGCGCAGTCAGATCTCGGTTCGGAATCAGAATCGAGACTATCATCGACATCAGGATCGAGCTCAAAAGGAAGAATGACAGGGACAGTGGGGGTTTCAGACATCGCAAGCTCCTTGCTCGTTGTGAAAGACAGCGGCAAAAACCTATCACAACTGTCATTTTTTTACAAAAAAGCGCCTCATGTGGTTCGATTACCGAATCCTGAATTCCCTATTTCCCTCATGCTTTTCTTGCAATTCCTTTAAGTAATTTTCAGCTCCTCGTAATGATGATTCAAGATCATCTTTCTCATGTTCAAAAGACTCTTTTTTTCCTCTCCCGAGTCTTCTCAATCTTTCTTGAGCCATTAAAATCAGATACTCAATATTTGTTATCAATGCATCCTGTCGAAGACTCGGGGAATCACCATAAACTCCGACATACAAACGCTGAAGCGCTTCTGGTAAAGAAGAAAAATCTGTACCTCTTTCCGAACAATATTCAATCAGAGGCGTCCCCTCCGATTCGGCCCTCCACCTTTTTAAAAATTTTTCAATTATCCGTAATGAATTTTCGACCAGAGCCTTCTCATGAGGATAAGCTTCTCGAACTCCTTCTTCTAGTAATTTTAATCTTTGTTGAGCCATCCGAATTAAATCCTGATCGTCCATATCCATCACAGCTGGAAGAATATTGTTATTACGATCAATCGTCGCTGCCAACATCTAAAACTCCTGAGGAAGTGTCTCAAAACGAACATCGTCAAAACAATAATTACGCAAGATCATAGAACCTTTATATTCAAAATAACCATTTTTCACTACGCCGTTACAGAATGGGACTGGATCATGGCACGGATCTTCTGGCGCTGATAACGGCCGTGCAGGGCTGCCTGAGCGATGATGTGTCCGTTCATGGCTGCTTCGACAATGTCTCGAGTTGCACCGTGGCCGATGTCGAGAATGCAATCGAGAGCAAAAACAATAAAACGATATTCGTGCTCTCCAACTCCAGGGCAAGGGCCTCCGTAACCAACTTCTGAAAAATCTGTCTCCCCTTCTCTCGCTCCTTGCGGCACGCTATTTTCACGAATTGAACGAACGCTTGGGGCAATATTCCACACGCTCCAGTGCAACCAATTTCCAGAAGGAGAATCTGGGTCATCAACAAGAATTGCAAGACTTTGAGTGTCGCCCGGAACGTCGGCGATAGAAAGCTCTGGATTCACGTCTTTGCCGTCGCAAGTGTATTTCGCCGGAATCATTTCTCCGGAAACAAACGCTGGTGAAGTTACACGCATAAGCGAATGGAATAGCGCACTACCTCAACTACATGCGCAATGATGTGATGCATTGTACAAACGTACTTCATGAACGTGAAGTGTGAGCATCCACATGTGCACGCCTTCCTTGACGAAAGATTTTTTCAAGAAAAACAAAAACGCGGCCCATTTCGTAAAGGCCGCGTACAGTTCGTTGACGACGTCGATTCCACTAGTTTTCGAAGTACTTCCCATCAAGACGGCACGCCACTAGGAGTCTGAACGGAAACGATTTCATCTCTCTCAAGGATACGATCTGATGGCTTGAAATCGCTCCCACGAAACCTACTCGGGACGTAACCAATCGAGGCCCTGATAACCGCACCAGCCACGAAGCGAGTCTTCACACGATCAAGAGTTTCTCGTGCTCCTTCTCGTGTTTCAATGGGAGCTTCACAATCCCATCCCTGGAAAATGCTCGGATCGAGTTGAAGGGCGAGAAGTAGCCTTCCTAAAAAGGATCGAAGACGAAAAGGCTCGCCGGTCTTGCCAATCCTGACGCAGATGTCGAACGTTGATCGGGAGAGATTGTTGACATTCTCCACGACCACACACGACACGATCATCATCTCTAACTCCCCTACTGTCCTGTCTTCCGGTCTCGGTCTCACGGCGGGCATCATTCACCTCCAGAAAGTTTCAAATTCCTCCCAATCCAAAATGGACAAAACCAGATTGTCACAATTTTCAAAAAATCGCTAGTCTTACCACAATCTCCACCAAGGACGCGGCAAGCCGTCTTGATTGTCATCTCGAAGCTGAGATTCGTGCTCTTTGCGAGTTTGCGTTACCCAACCATCAATTCTATGCATTTCTTGCTCAATGGCAGCACCTTCGTATTCGCCACTATGTGCATGATTTTCTCCATATGTCGCCTGCTTTTGGTCAAGATGCAAACTGATTGAAACATCGCTTCCCCTGTCTTCAACGTATATATGGAACCTTGGGTAATACCCAGAAGTCAGCCGCAATACAAAACTTTCATCCTTCGTTACCGGATCAACAAATGCTGAATATCCCGCGCGTCGAAGCACTTCCAACGGGCTATGCAAAACTGCCTTGTCATAGAGAACCTTCATAAAGAAAGCATAGCAGAAAGTCTTAAGAAAGCGAGGAAAAACAAAAGCATCCGGCAGCAAGGCCCGAAAGGCTCTTGCCGCACGGATGCATGCGTACTCAGCTCGTCACCAGTGACGCGGGACAATCATCCCATCTTCGAAACCGATCTGCACCACGCCTGAAATATTCCAATCCTCAAATTGAATATTTCCAGCAACTCCACCCGCCCTATCCATGGTAAACGAAACCATTCTGCCAGCGGTACCCGGTGATCCGAGATCTCTTGCCGCCGCAAAGGTCATGAAGCCCCAGTGCCTCTCCTCCGAGTGAGGAGCGATCTCTAAGACCCCGGCTTCTCCGATTGGGAGGTTCGTCCCAATCCAGGAGTTCTGGGAGTTACCGCAGGGGTAGAAAACGTCCAGAGCAGTACCACCATCTGAAGACTTGGAAAAGCTCACTTTGTCTCCCGCACGTAGAAGCGAACCGGTTTCGCCAGCTGCTCTACGAGTAAGGATACCGGGATAAAGAACGTCCCTCTCAAAAGTCTGCAGTTCGAGGGTTTCGATCTCCAAGATTCCTAATTCCCCGATCGTTATCTCTGTCCCGATTTTTCGCTCCCCGAAGCAGATGTTCAGCGCAAGCTTTCCATCTGGCGACTTTTCAAAGACTACCTTCTCACCTGCGCAGGCAGGATATCCTAGCATTCTCGCGGCTCGACATGTGAGAATCCCGAAATGGAATTGGTCGGACATGGACATGAAAGACTCCTACTTGAGTGACGAGATTCTGAAATCTCGGTCGAGTTTCGACGAAGAAATGTAACAAAGAAAATCACGTTTTGTCAATGGCTTTACCCCTTTACAGATACAAAAAAACACCGATTTGTTCGGTGATTAAAATCTAAAAACTAGTTTCATTAAAGGCGAACTGGTCGGGCTAGCGTGATTCGAACCCACGACCTCGTCGTCCCGAACGACGCGCGCTACCAACTGCGCTATAGCCCGATGTAGAAACTCTTTTAAATTCGCCACAGCGTTGTCGTCGGCATCGCTAAAGTCTCATCGTACCGTTAAGTACGCTTCGACTTTCGCTCGCCGCCTCCTAGCTGTGACGAATTTAAAAGGGTTTCCAACTAAAACCAACAAACCTTCGACGACACTCTAATGATTCAAAACGTTTCTATATACGTCCCCCTTCGCTCCTCGCTTACGCTCGGAGCTTCGGAGGGACATCCCCCATAGCCCGACAAAGTCGGGCGACGGGGGATGGCGGAAGGGGAGGGATTCGAACCCTCGGTGAGTTTCCCCACACACGCTTTCCAAGCGTGCGCACTAGGCCGCTATGCGACCCTTCCGTATTTCGTGCCC
>Ga0172379_10001214_pt1 | contig 53673 bp, 33 predicted proteins | sample GrowelOW334metaG_FD_119756 | JGI IMG/M metagenome (GOLD analysis project Ga0172379, IMG submission 119756) | Groundwater microbial communities from an aquifer near a municipal landfill in Southern Ontario, Canada - Groundwater well OW334 metaG | ecosystem: Environmental > Aquatic > Deep... | reverse complement strand
GAACCGGAACACCGCATGGCGGCTCCCCGGCGCTTTCAGCGCCCGCACCACAATCGAGAACAGCAGGATAAACGTCTTGCCCGAGCGCGAGCCCCCGAACAAGAGCAGATTCCTGACCATCCCCCCGATCAGTTTCAGCGCCGTTTGCTGGTCATCCGTAAATTTAAAGCCTGTCATAAATCCTATCCCTATAATAAGTGTCTTGTTTTTACTAATTAGTGATTTTGTCAACCGAAACGGAGAGAATAGGTTCAAATAACTCAGTAAAATGCATTTTTTAAATTCATGTCTTTTGCAGTAAAATTGCATATTAACCATGAAATTTGAGAATACGCAGTTGGTCAGCTATATCTCCAGTTACAATCGCAAAAACAGGAAAGCATCTCGCTCCGGGGATGATGCATCTAGCCATTGGCGGCGCGATGGTAATCTGATTTCCTGAGCCTGGAATAATTATTTTCATTCTTTTTTGTTTATTAGTGTTGACATAATTTATATAATCATGTACAATATAATTGTATTCAACCGGTTTAATATAGATTTTTCAGGGTCTTATAATATGCATGGCAGAACAACAATTTCTGATATAGCACGAGAAGCGGGTGTAGACAAATCCACTGTTTCGCTGGTATTAAACCGCAAACCATTGGCCCGGATGCTCAAAGACGATACCAAGTTGCGGATATTTGAAATAGCAAAAAAGTTGAATTATCAGCCTTCGCTTGTCGCAAAATCACTTTTTACCGGCAAAACGATGACGCTGGGACTGGTTGTCGGGGGAATTGAATCCCCATTTTTTGCGGAACTGGCGAATACTGCGCTGGAGGCAGCCGACAAGCACGATTATTATATGCTGGTGTCAGCCTCAAAATGGAATTTTGAACGAGAACGCCGGGCGCTGCGGTTATTGCTGCAGCGGCAGACAGACGGTATTATTTGCGCGATTGGCGGACTGTGTCCCCAGTGTGAACATCATGAACTATATACCTCAATAATAGAGCGGCATTATCCAATGGTGCTCTGGGACTATCAGGCGGACGGACTTTCTTCAATATGTTCAGATTACAGCGTCGGGATGAATGAGGCAGTGCAACTGCTGGCTGGAAACGGCCATACCCGGATTGGATACTGCTTGCGCCGCATCCAATGGAACAATAAAGAAAAAGCATTTTTATCTGTTTGTGATAAATACAATATTGAAGCGGTAAAATACCGGCAGGAAGACACTCTGGATGGAATAAATAAAATCGCAGGGGAAATTGTAAACCCCGGCCATCCCAAAGCATTTATAGTGTTTGACGACAGCTCGGCGATAGAAATGATTTCCGCCATCAAAGATATTGGCAAATTGGTACCGGATGATTTCGACATTATCGGTATTGACGGCATTGCCTGGGGAACTAGTTATCGGCCAAGATTGACCACGATAAAGCAGGATTTAAAACAGTTGATGAATTCGGCAGTGGATCTGCTGGTGAAGATGATCGGAAATCCGGACTGGAAACCTGAAAATATTTTGATCCCGACACATCTGGTTATAAAAGATACAGTAAAATTAAGAGAATAGTTTAAACACTTACCAAGGAGAATTTGAAATGAAAAAGAAAAATTTTACGCTCATAGAGCTCCTCGTCGTGATCGCGATCATCGCAATTTTGGCCTCAATGCTGCTGCCCGCCTTGAATAAAGCCAGAGAAAAAGCCAAAAGTACCAAATGCGTCAGCAATTTTAAGCAACTTGGAGTCGCTTATGCCATGTATATGAATGACAGTAAATATTATACTCCTGCCTGTGCCGTGATTGGCGGATCGAATTACTTCTGGACTACTTATATTACTCCTTATATAAATAATGCCATTAAATTCAATGCGGCTGACCGCATGGCTTTTCTGAATCAGAAAATATTTCAATGTCCGAGCTATTGCTTGACAAATTCGAGTTACAGCTATGGCATGAACGATTACGTACGTTCAAAACCGTTTACTGATTTAAACGTCAAGAGTCGCCCTGCTTATATGATGCTTATTGGAGAAGGCAGTCCGGCGCTCGGCAATAATTGGTATCGGCTTAGCCTTTCTACTGATGTAGATGTCATGAGGCATATTTCAGGCAGCAATGTCTTATTTGTCCAGGGCAATGTCAGGATGGTCATAAGAAATGATCCGAAATGGTCCACCGCTGATATTTACAAAGGTTATTTCAGAGCATACTTCTGATATTTGTAACGGTTATTTCAGGGTGAAATATTAAAATTCATGCTAATGAGGTAAAAATGCTGAACTCCTGGGTACGTTATATAATGGCAAGCAATAAGCATCTTTTAATTTTGATTTTGTGTTCCATCGCATTTCAGGGATTTGCTGGAGGAGAAAATGAGACAGTCTGCATTCCGCTGGTAAAGTTCAACCAGGCGGCCCAACCGCAAAAATGGCTTTTTAATCCATGGGGCGGCGAGAAAAATGGAAGTGCGCATTTTGAACAGGAAGCCAATTCCGAATATCCGGAATTCATTCGGCTGAACTATGCTAAATCAGATGCTACTTTTAATAATTTTGCATTTTTTCAAGAGAATAAAGCAAAATGGCAAAGCAGACCGATCAAAGGTTTTTATCTTCGTTACCGGATAAAAGATCTCGATGGAAGCAGTCAATATGAATATGTATGTGATAAATACAACTTTTACAACGGGATGGGTCTTGTCAGAGACGGCAAGTGGAATATCCTGAAAATGAATCCCGGCGGCTGGTGCAAAACCAATCAGCAATTCAGCTTTGATGCGGTAAATGCCGTAAATCTGATTTTCCACGGCAGCGGAACTGTAGATATTGCGGAATTTGGTATTATTTTCGAATACAGTCTGCAAAGGAATAAACTTTCTGTTCCGCAAACAATGGTCAATGCTCTGTATAATAATGATTCCGGAATAAAACTTGACGGGCGCATTGACGAAAACATATGGTCTTCAGGCAAAATTGTCCGCTTGACGCCTGCGAACAGCCAAACGGCTGATTACGGTAATAATACCCAGGCGTTTGTGACCGCCGCCGCCAAAGGGATATATTGCGCCGCACGGTGTTTTAAATCAGATATGGCTAAACTTAAAGCCGGATATAAAAGTAATTCCGTAACAATCTATGATGACGAGAGCATTGAATTTTACATTGATATGGGGCGTTCCACCAAAAAGTTCCGGAAAGTTTCGGTTAATGCTAATGGATTTTTCGGAGGAATAACAAATTCATTGGAAAAATCTGGAATCATTGCGGCATCATCCCAATTTAAAGACCGCTGGGAAACGGAAGTTTTTCTGCCGTGGAGCTTTTTGGACGAAACTCCGGACGGACCGTTTATTGCCGGTTTTAACGTTACCAGAAACTGTTATGACGACGGCAGACTGGAACGCTCCGGATGGACCACATCCGTTTGGAATGCAGTCAACGATTTTGGTGTGGTAAATTTCGGAAAAACTCAAGCCCGGCTGCAAAATAACAAAGATGAATTTGCTGTCGGACGAATTGGCGGCGGCAAATATGTTATTAAAATGCCGTCTTCGCCGGATATGCTTTATAATGTGTCGGTCTATTCTCCAGATGGCGGCAAGACAGCATTTGCAGGCCGGCTGACGAATGGGGATCAACTGATTCCGTTTAGTTTTCCAGTTCCTAAATCAGGAATGTATCACATTGTCGCGTCAGGCTATGATAATGCAGGAGCGATAGTATTTGTCGCAGAAGAAAATGTTAATGAGGAAGCATTCGCTGCATTTAAACCGCTGGATATTGACGAACTGTCCTTGTTCCCCCTGCCGAAAATATTTGAAAAACAGACGGGAGACATTTTACTTCCTGCCGCAATGAAAGCATACGTCGGCGAGGGGCTCGAATCATGTAAAATCAGGCTGGACAGTGAGTTGAAAGATTTTTACAATGTGGAGCTGGCGGCTTGTACTCAAATTGATGAGGCGCAAATAGCTGTCGGACTTGCCGGCGAACCGGCAATAAAGAAACTTATCCGGCAGATGTCGCTGGAAAATGATTTCAGCAGGATCAAATATGACGGATTCGCAATTCTTGCGACTCCTGGAAAAATATTGATTGCGGCGAATGAAAAACGCGGTGTTTTATATGGCGTCAATGCTTTTCTGGATATGGTTAAAATGACGTCCGGCGATATCGGGCCGGCAAAAGTATGCAGCGCAAAAGTCGTTGACTGGCCGCAGACGGAAAATCGTTTCTTCTGTCAATCAATGCACAGTTTTTATCCGTCTACAAAGTACGATATTGCGTTCTATGAATCAATGCTGAAAAAATTCCCGATGCATTTCCGCTATAACGGGTTTCTCTTTGAACTGGGCGACTATTATCAGTGGCAGACTATAAAAATCGGCAACCATCTTTCATGGAATACTCAGGAATATGGCAATCTGATTGATTTTATAAATTCCAACTATATGCCGGTAATGCCTTCAATACAGTCGCTCGGCCATATGGACTGGTGGTTGCTGAGATATGATGCCGCCGCCGCATTGCGCGAAGACGGCGGCAAGCAGGTGATGTGCACGAGGAATCCGGATTCGTACAAAACACTGTTCGGGTTTTATGATGAAGCATGGAAGATGTGCAGCCGGAATCCTGAATTCAAACCCCGTTATTTCTATACTTCACTTGACGAAGTCAGATGGCAGACGTTTTCCACTCCGGAGGAGAAGCGCTGCAAATATTGTCAGGGAATTCCCAAAAACCGGATTTATCTGGAGCATATTAAAAAACTTGATTCATATATCAGGGAACATGAAGCCCGGATGCTGATGTTCACCGACATGCTGACGGAAGATCACAACGGGCTCAATGAATTTAAATGTGCGGAGATATTGAATGATATCCCGCGCGACGTGATTATGTGCCACTGGTCTCACCTTGACCATCCTTCAATTGCTAAATTCAATAAGATGGGATTCGAGAATTGGAAGATTTTGACGGCGTATCAGGAAGACAGAATACATGAAAATATGGTAAAGGGATACGGTTTCGGGGTCTATACCTATCACTGGTGGCTGAGCAGAACCAGATGCGAAGAGAATGGCGGTTACGGACTTATGGCGCAGGCGCTATTCCTGAATAATTGCTGGAACGGGCTTCCAGGCGACGGCAGCGAAGTATGGCGTAAATATACCAGAATCTACGGGACTCAAATCATGAGGAACTGGAGTAGGAAACCGCTGATTTATGCGGATAGGAAAATCAGCCCGGTTGACTTGACCGGTGTTATAAACAAAACTGCAGCCGGTGCCGGCGGATGGTTTTCGCAAGGACTGGAATACGATCTTGCCGGCATGGATTTTAACGTCGATAAAATTGCCGGAATACCTGTTAAATTCGCCAGAATAAATGATCAGGTCGGCTGTCTTTTATTAAATAGCGCGGCTTCGCGGAATGCAACTATAAAGTTAGACCGGAAAGCGGCAAGTTTCATATTGCTGCATGCCGCGCATCTTGATAAAAAAGACGGCAGAACATTCTGGGACCGCAAGAATTATATTGATCCGCCGGAGGGAAAGAATATTGTGAAGTATACCGTTAATTATACTGACGGCACAACGGCGGAATTTCCAATCAATTACGGCTGGAACATTGGAGAATGGTTGATTGATCCCGGCTTAAAGCGGGATATTTTCGCCAAATATATTGCGGATTCAAGATATATATGGGAAGGCAGAACCGCTTATGCTAAATCAAGAAATATCGACAATGATATAGCTGTTTATCAATATGAATGGGTAAATCCATTTCCGGAAAAAGCCGTAGACTCGCTTAAGCTTGAGTCCGTTGATAAATACATATCATATGCGCTGCTTGCTGTCAGCAGCAGAGAGACAGTAAAATAATTCAAAATATGTAAGCGGCCATTAAAATTGCCTTTTTAGTTCACCAAACATAGAAGAAATTAATTCAAACATGGGAGGGAAGGGGAAATGAGTAATGTGATTGGACGTTTCTCAAAGTTCGGGAAGACTCAATTAACGGCAATATTTCTTTTAATTTGCGGGCCCATGTTGTATTCCAGTACTGTTGCATGGTATGAATTCGATACCGGTTCCATAATTGCAGACTCATCAGGCAATGGTTTGAACGGCGCGATTTCAGGGGCAAACTGGGCAGAATCCAATACTTTTAATATTTACCCGAATAATGCAAAATCATTCAATACTGCCGCATATAATGCGTATGTGTCTATTCCGAATAATTCTCTTTTCAGTTGTTTCGGATCCGGAGGGAAATATACATTGGAATGCTGGTACAAAAACACCGGGGCCCCGTCCAGCGTCGGACGGATAATAGGCAAGGGCGATGCGTTCAATAGCGGCTTTGATTTGCGCATTGGCAGTGACAGAAAACTGATTTGGGCCGTAGTGTATGGCGGCGGCGGTCAAAGGATATATTTGAGCTCCACCACCGCTTTAACCGACAATACGTGGTATCACATTGCAGTAACGGCTGAAGATGTTTCTAATAATACGGTAGCGAGGATTTACATTAACGGAACTTTGAATGCAACGTATACCAAAACAAATTCGGGAGGAATGACAGCAACTGCAGCCGCCTTGCAGATGATGGGTTCCCCGGGGAATAATTGGTTTGCGAACGGGACAATTACCCGGGTAAAAATATCAGACGCACCATTGACAGAATTCGATACCCCTTTGAGAATTAGAGCCCTGCATCTTCATTTAAATAACCTTTACATTCAATACTATGACGATTTGCTGAGAGCAGACATTGACCGGGCGGCAGCCAGCAATTACACGCATATCATCTTACATATTAACAACTACATGCATTACAATAACGATCCGCTTGAAGCGGCGTCCGGCGTGTATTCCCAAGCCCAGGTCAAGAGTATAATCCAATATGCATACAGCAAAAAACTGAAAGTAATACCCGCAGTCAGAATTCTTACTCATACGCAGGAAATGTTAACTAAATTGCGGACAAATACTAATTACCAGCCGGCAAGTCCAACCCCTGGCGAAATGGTCACTTCCAGTTCCGGCTTCACCGCCAATCCTTATTATTCGTACAACGGCCATACCTTTGCCGGTATAACAGCCAATATAATAACAGAAATATTGACTCTTTTCTCCGATCTCTACAGCGCAGGGACTATTGACTATCAGTATCCAGATTACCTGCTTGCCGGATTTGATGAATTGCAAAATAGTGAATTACAAAATTTCATTACTCAGTGCGGTATTCCGGCGGATACTGTCAGGTCAAAATATGTTCAAACAGTCAACAACAGTAAAGATATAGTTACTAGTGCAAGCGGCGGTAAGACAAAAATGATCATATGGGGAGATATGCTTCTCAGCAAACAACTGTCGAATGCCCCGTATGGCGATACTGATTTCTTAACCTACCGGGGCGCGATGAGCGGAACTGCCGATGACATGTACCTGGCTGTTCTTAATAATGAAATATCCACGGATGTTGTGATTGGTGATTGGTGTTATTCAGCCAGTAATGATATCGGGTATCCGGGCATAAAATATTTCAGCAATAAAGGATACAAGACAATCGGGGCAGCGTGGTACAATCTGGACTCTTTACAATCCTGGGCAGATTATGTTCATGATAATATAGGCACGTTGACCAATGTCGCTGGAATGTGTGCAACAAGCTGGTCGGACAATAACCGATATACTTTTTCCAGAGCAGACAGGTTTGAAGCAATGCTCCCTACCGCCGGTTCTTTATTTTTTGAGATTGGCAGTGTCGCTGGCGTGAAAGCGAATCCGGCAAAACCCGTTTTGCGCTGTTATGCAGTGTCCGGCGGTCTTTATTATCTGAATACATTTTTCAGCTATCCCGGAATCGTATATTTTTCCGCGTATGTAAATGACACAGAAACTCCTCCGGCTCAGTTAACTGGTACGTTCTATGTAAAACCCCATGCCCAAACTTCGTGGACGGCAGCACAAAATATTACAGCTACGGATAAAAACATCACCGATATCAACGGCGCAGCAATTACTTTGACATTCCATGGGCAATATGTGCTTCCAGCCGGCGCAGCTACAGGGTCCTGGGATGTTAAATTTGTATATCATGATAATGACACCGCCGGTGATATTTCTACCCCCAAAACGAACTATATCGTAAGAGAGAATGCTTTTATTGTCAATACAACCGGAATAAACGACTTTACCCGCAAGGCGGGCATTGCTTATTATAATTTCAATTTGCCATCCACGACCGTAGCGAACCATTTACCGGGAAGTTCTGCTCCCAATGGAGCAATTACCGGCAGCGACTACCAGGCGGATGACACGTTGTATAGTTATAAAGTTTCAAGTAAAAATTTTAATGCCTCCGCCTATAATACGTATGCATCTGTCCCGCACGGTTCCTACTTTGACTGTTTCGGAGAAAAATATACGCTGGAATGCTGGTACAAAAACACCGGGGCCCCGTCCGGCGTCGGTCGGATAATAGGCAAGGGCGATGCGTTCAATAGCGGCTTTGATTTGCGCATTGGCAGTGACAGAAAATTGATTTGGGCCGTAGTGTATGGCGGCGGCGGTCAAAGGATATATTTGAGTTCCGCTACTGCTTTAACAGACAATACATGGTATCATCTGGCAGTAACGGCGGAAGAAATTATCAACGGAAGCCAGATAGATTTAAAAGCCTCAATTTACATTAACGGGAAGCTGGATGCAGCATATACCAAAACAAATTCGGGAGGAATGACAGCAACTACAGCCGCCTTGCAGATGATGGGTTCCCCAGGGAATAATTGGTTTGCAAGAGGCTCTATCGCTGATGTAAAGATATATAATTCCGTTCTGACGGCAGAAGATATTAACAAGGGTGTTTTGCGCTTGAATTTTGATGAGGATGCGCCATCTGCATATAGCGTTACGGAAGATCACAGCCGGTTCTTTAATATAGGTAATTTCAGTAATATTACGTTTAGTTCTCCAGGTGCTGACAATACCGGGAAATGCGCATATTTTAACGGCACAAGCTCAACCATAAAACTTCCTAACTATGAAAATCTTGATATTAGTGATTCCTTTTACATCAGATTAAAAGTCAAGATTCCAGAAACGCCGACATCAACACAGGAAATTATTCAAAACGGCAGCAGTTACGGAAGTGGTTTTGAAATAAGGATTCAGGCCGACCGAAAATTATACATCAGGTTATGGACATATCTTGATACCACAGTCGGTTCTAGCGCAGACAACGCATTCGTATCTGCAAATGCGATAAGCGTTGGACAGTGGACTGATGTCGTGCTGAGTTATGACAGCGTTGCCAAACAAATCAAATTATATGTCGGCGGGAGTTTGATAAATACGATAAACACATCGACCGGAAAAAGAATTAAGGCAGAAAACATAATTATAGGTAATTATTGCGAAGGAGGCTTATTGTTTAAAGGTTATGTGGATGAGATCATTGTTGAAAATAAGGTTTATACCCCTTAATTTAAAAAGCCCCCCGTCTCCGGGTGGCAAATTGTGCCGCAACCATGTTCACGTTACTCTCTGCTTCGCCCCCGATATTCCGAATCGGAAGCAGTAGATTAATACTAAAGTAGTATGATGATATGAAGTTAGGGCATCATAAGAAAACTGCGGAATCCAAAATTATTTGATGATCAGTTATTTTATATGCATTGACTGTTTTACTAAATTGGGCTGCTGCGATCATCAAGGTAAGATTTTCCACGAAAAAACAATGATATTTCTGAAAAAACAAAAAAATCTATTTTGCCTTCAATAAAGGCAAAAAAGATTGAGGAAAATAATGGGCTTTGTGGCGTTCTTGGAAAATCAGCGTCAAGCTTTAGCTTTGGTGTTTTCGTTGCTTGAATAACGGGGGAATCTGTCGCGTTGCTGGTGCTTTCAGCACGAGAACAGCATAAATATCCTGCCGGAGCGCCGTCCGCGGGTCATCCGTAAATTTAAAGCCTGTCATAAATCCAAATCCTTACTTTATCCACAAAAAAACAAAATGGTAACATTTAAAATTTTTAGCAAGCAAGCAAGCAATCAATCAATTATCTATATATAGTTATTTTGTCAATAGAATATTTTTTTAACGGTTATCAATTAATCACTTATGTTTGTTGATTTGCCGTAAAAAATACATTATTCATTTCGCCGTTCCAGCATCATGATTTTGGTGGCTGATATATAAAATGGTATTTTTAATGGTATCTTTTAAAAAAAGATATTGACAAAATGCAAAACAGATGGTATCTTTAGTGGTATGTTATAATGATTTTTTTCTAAATGGAGCTATTGTTATGCTAGCTGAAGTGACAGCAGAGCCTCTTTATGAGAAAGTAAAAAGACATCTGGCCAAATATATTGAGGAAAATAAACCGGCAGTGCTGCCGCGTGAACAAGAGCTGATGGAGACATTCGGGGTTTCGCGCAATACCTTGCGGCGTTCGGTATTTGAGCTAACGAAGGATGGAATTTTAAAACCGGTTCAAGGCTGCGGAACGATGGTGGTAAAATATGCAGGCCTGACTTCATGCGATATTGGCATCATAATAACTGATAGTGTGAAATTGACAGATCCGTGGATAGCCGGAGTCATAGAAAGCTTCAGAAACGTTGCATTAGCCGAAGGTTATCATTTAAACCTGTTCATGTGTCACGATTATTCGCTTGCCCCGTCAACCAATTCTGTGTTCCGTTATTTAGCCTCATCTCACCGGCTTTCCGGCCTGTTGATGCTATCAGCGCTTAATGAAGAGGAAATGCAAGGTCTTCGGAAGCATAATATTCCGATAGTGACTTCTGATTTTTGTTATGTGAACACTCCAGTGCCATTTGTAGGTTTCGACTTAAAATATGCCATAGACACTGTCCTTGAACGTTGTTGCCGGAAAAACATAGAGCGAATTGCATGTGTTTCTTATAGAATGCAGCCCAGAACGGCCGTTCCGTGTATAGGAAGAACAGACATTTTCATTGAAGGCATCAGGAATTTTGTTGAAAAATATAAGTTCCCTCAATACCCCATTCCAATTGACAGCTTGATTGAAGAACAGCTTTGCAAACTGTATGAGATGGAGCCGGAAAAGCGTCCTGAACTGCTTGTTGTCGGCAGCTTAAAAGAAAGAGAAAGTGTGAATGCTTTTTTAATGGAGCACGGGAGCTGGAATCCGATACTGATTAATCCATATATGGCAGGCGAAAAAATTTCCGGTTATGGAATCGTTTATAATCCGAAGCTGCTGGGAGTTAATGCGTTCAAACTATTAAAAAAAAATTCAGGAGACGACATGACAGAACAGGGGCTGTTAGCAAAACCTGAACTGTTCCTGGATTTTTAATTATAATGAAAAAAAGTTTGTTTTAACTTAATACAAAGCATAACCCACAAATTGAAGGAAATGAAAAATGAAAAAGTTCGAGTGTAAAACGAATCAGCAATTAACAGAGGGATTAAAGATGAAAAAATCAAAATTCACACTCATTGAACTCCTGGTAGTCATCGCCATCATCGCAATTGTTGCGTCAATGCTGTTGCCTGCCTTGAATAAGGCCAGAATGAAAGCGCAGGAAGCAACTTGCAAAAACAATCTGAAAAACTTGGGTTCCGCAGCCCTCTTTTATGTTAATGATAATGCGGACTGGATGCCGCTGGACAGGTATCCTCACAGCAAGTGGCAACTTACGAATGTTTACTGGATGGCCAGCATATATCCATATGTAACTAATGGTAAGCAATGGTCAAGCGGCGATACCCCGCCAATATTCACTTGCCCCTCAAATGAGAACGAAAGATATGTTGCGGCAGGTCCTAAGTTTTCTAACTATATGTATTCAAATCGTATCGGCTGGTTTACCGGCACTCCCCCGGCACCTCTCAGTAGTGTATGTAAGCCCAGAAAAGTCAGTCGATGCAAAAAAGCGTCTGAATGTTCTGTAATTGCCGATGGACGGGCAAAAACGAAAGGCTGCGGTGATTACGATGATTGTACTTATATGGATTACAGACACTCATCGCAGACGAGTACGCTCTTTGCTGACGGACATGTTTCAAAATGTAAAATAAACGAAGCAAATATTTATGCCAGAAATACGGGTAATGTAGATATTTATGGAACTGCGATAAATATATGGCCATAAACTATAATAATAAACTTTATTGACAATAAACTACTACACTATCACATTTAAAAGAGCACTTTAAAATAGCGCGTAGTATAGAGCAAAGGTAACTATGAAACTTTTTATTAATATCGCGTTCGCCGTTTCGCTTATTGCCGCTGCCGGCCCCGTTCTTCATGCCAAGGCTGTCCGTGACGAAACCGGGACAATCACGCTGTCGGAGAGCAACACGCTGAAAGGCGTTGCGGAGGACATAAACGATCCGCAACTGTTCTCCTACGATCCCGGCTCCAGAACCGCCGTATGCCGGGGGCCCCTTGTTGTGGGCGATGCCGCCTCGCTGACAATCGGCGGGTCCGGTGAAGCAGCCATCCCGGAAACCTTGGTGATGATGGTTGCGAAAGGGCGGCTTCATGGCGTTGAGGATGGGGTGAAGGTGAACGGCAAGGGTTCGCTCCGGCTCCTCAACGGCCGCATCGCGTCAGCTTCCGGTCACGCCTACAGGCTTTATGTACTTGGCGAGCTTGTGATGGAAAAATCGAAAGCAGGCGGAGCCGACCTCATTCAGATAGGCGATGCGAAAGAAGGCTGGAAGCGGGTACGCATCCGCGACTCCGGCATTGATGTGCCCATGGACTCCACGGGGCTTATGCTCAGGTTTCTTGTTGCCGCCGACATAGAAGGTTTGTCTATCACTGGCAATGGCGGCAATTACTCCTCCGGTATATTCCATAACGACTCATCCTCGATAAAAATATGCGATTTACGTGTTTCAAATGTGGCATTTCCCGTCAGGGTGGCATACGGCGGAGCGGACACGTCCGTAACTTTACTGGATCCGGCGGTGGCTGTCGACAAGATAGCGTTCGACAAGAACAAAGATCCGAGGTTTCAGACGAAAACGTCAGTGATTGTGACCCGCTCCGTCGGGGTAGAAGTCGCCGGCAAGGACGGCAATCCTCTGCCTGGCGCACAGGTTTTGCTTGTCTCCTCGGATTCGAGCGGCGCCGTGCTGACCGAACAGGAGCTTGATAAATCCGGAAAGTGCCGCATCGAGGCACCCGAGCGCAAGTTGTCCAGCATTGCCAATTCCCCGGTCTGTCAGAACTACAAGTGGGATGTTTTCATAAAAACAGGCGCGGATAAAAAGCTGGTGAAGTCGGGATGGACACCATTGGAAAAGAGTTGCCTGCGCTACGTCAGGAACGATGACGGCGGATTCACGGAATCTCCCGGCTCAAGCATGCCGGACAAACAGCAGTCGGCGCAGGCCAATAACCTGGTGAGGAACAGCAGTTTCGAAGTGGCCGCAAACGGAGGCGAAGGTGAATATCCCGGAATGCCGGATTACTGGACCACAAGCTGGGAGGATGAGGGACGCAAAGATCAGAATATCGGCGGCTGCGGACTGCGCGACGGCGGCTTCTTCGGAATTGACGCGACCACCGCTTTCCATGGCAGACAAAGCTTGAAAGTCAGAATCCCGGCGTCAGGCGGCTGCATCAGCCTGAAACAACAGATATTCTTCACGATGATCGGCCAACGCGGCGGATCCGGCGATCTCCCGGAGTCGGGGACGCCATACGTTTTTTCCATTTACATGAAGAGTGACACGCCGGGCCTCCCTGTCTATTACGGGAACGAGAAGCGGGAACTGAGTGAAAAGTGGGAACGATACTCATTCGTCACTCCGAAGATTTCGAACATATTATATTTACGCGCTAAAGACGCGAAAGGCGACGGAGCGACGGTATGGTTCGACGCTGCCCAGGTCGAGCAGGGACAACAAGCATTGCCCTACAGATGCGCCGTGCAGGATTTGTCGTCCGCAAAACCTGAAAAAAGCTCTTTCAATCCCGCCCTGCTGGCGCGGCGCGGGGTGTCATCACTCACTGTGAAGAGATCCGCCGCCGCACCCGTTATGGATGGAAAACTGGATGACTCCTGCTGGGCGGAAGCCGAGATTATTCCCGACTTTATCACGCTTGACGCCTCGCGCTTTTCGCAGGAGAAAACGTCATGCCGCCTATTGTGCAACGGGGACAACCTTTACATTGGTATGCGATGCCAGGACCCAGACATAGTGAAGACGCTGGCTGCCGCTGAAACGCATGGAAAAGATGTGTTCAAAGGCGACTGCGTCGAGATATTCCTGGACCCTAACCATGACCTCAAGAACTATTATCATCTGGCCGTGGGGCCGCTGGGCGCCCGATACGCCAAGGCGTTCGCCAACACGGTCAAAGAGTGGAATTGCGACTGGCAGGTAAAAACGGCGCACGACTCCGGCTCCTGGACAGTCGAGATCGCTATTCCGCTTAAAGATATCCTTGCCGCTAACAAGGGCCGGACAATAGGCCTTAACCTGTGCAGAACCATCACCACCGGCGACAAGAACAGTTGCTGGTCGGCCACCTACGGCAGTTTCCATAATCCGGCAAAATTCGGACTGGTGAAAATCGGGACGGAGCAAGCGGAGGAACTGCCTGCGGCCGACTCAATCGCCGCACCTTTGAAACAAGAGATTGTCCCGGTGCCGCCATCCCGGATGGCAGATACAATGGCGGCCCGGTTTTTCCCCATCGGCCTTTACGGTCCGACCAAAGAGGATGATTTGAAGGATGTGCGCGACAAGGGCTTCAACTGCGTTATTCTTCTGCACTACGCATTCTGGTTTTGCGGCGGAGAGCGCGGTCCCCTGGACATGAAAGTCGTCAAATCGTACCTGGACGCTGCCCAAAAGAACGGACTCGGTGTTTTTATAGACTTGAGTAACACTTACTTCAATGGCTGGAAAAAGCTTCGCAAAACGCCCGCCGAAGTGAAGGAACAAATGGATGCCATCAAACTGATTGTTGAGACCTTCAAAACGCATCCGGCTCTTTGGGGATGGTATTCCGCCGATGAGCCGGTCGGCGCCGAGTGGGTCAAGAAAGTCGGGGCGGTGTACACGTTTGTGAAACAATTGGATCCTGACCATGTCGTCTGGCTTGTCAACGCCGATCCCAAGCCGACTGCTGAATTTTCCGCAATTAATGACGTGGTGTCCGTGGACCCCTACCCGGCGCCAAGGCTTCCCATCACCCTTGTGGCCGAATACGCTGACACAGCCCTGACGCTCACCAACCATAAAAAACCTTTGTGGATTGTCCTACAGGCGTTCAGCGGCGACATTTGGGCCAGGGAACCGACCCCGGACGAAGAGTCCTGCATGGCGTATATGGCTGTAGTCCATCACGCGAAAGGCATTTGGCAATACTCCCACAAGCCGGTGTATGTCCCGTTGTGGAACAGGATTGGCGCAGTCAACGCTGAATTGCGGCAGTTGGCTCCGGTCATCCTTGCCCCGGATGTCCGGCAGGACATCAAACCGGCGACTGCGAACTCGCCCATTCATTGCCTCCAGAAAAGTCATGGGGGAAAGACGTATCTGATAACCGTCAATACTATCGAATCGCCATTGGAGGAGACCTTCGACTTAGGCAGAGGGGCCGCAGTCCGGTCGGTGAAAGTACTTTTCGAAGACAGGACAATAAAGATCGAGGACGGACGACTTAAAGACAGCTTTGGGGGATATGTACGCCATGTGTACGAAATAGAATGACTCGTGACAGCGGCGGACTCCCGGTAACCGGTTCGCCGTTTTAATGAACTGCCCCCCGTTTTACGGCGTAGTTCATGAACCGTAAAATCAGAAAAATTATAAGGACAACTACAGATGGAAAGTGTCAACGTAAAGAAGAATCCGGCAGGGATAGAATTAAGTACCGGCAAATTCAGTTTTACTATTTTGCGCCAGACTGGAATGCTCAGCAATTTCCGGTTGTTTGATTCCGAACACGGGCAGTGGAATGATGTTTTCTATGGAAAACCGGTGTTTGAAAACCAGGCAGGGATAAGAATAAAAGACGAATTGACAGGGACGTGTTTTTCCGATCAGTTCGGCCCTTCAACGGTATTTTATCATGAACCCAGGAAAATAGCCTGGAGCGACAAAGGCAGCGAGTTGAGTTGCTCGATCCCGAAAATAAAGAAAAGCGGCGCGGCTGTAGAAATAGTCCAGCAGAAATTTTTTGACAACGCGCCGTTTACCCTGAGCAATGAATACCGGGTGGAAAAAGACTGTTTGCGCTGGGATGTGCTGTTGAAATTGTGCCCCGGCGAGGAAGAACGTTCGCTGAAGTTTGAATATCAATTGCCGGTATTCCGTTCCGTCAACGGCGGTTTTTTCCCGAAAGGCTGGCAGGTATGGGCGCCTCTGGAAAATGCGCCGTTCAATTTCGGCGAAGCCGGCGGATGGGGACATTCCCAGGCATCATGGTATGTGCATCATTTTCCCTATTGTTCCGTCAATGCGGGGGCGGGAATCCCTTTGCCCCTGATAGATGTTTTCTCTGACGTCCACGATGTCGGGATGGCGCTCATGGCTCCGCCTGAAGAGCTCAAGCCCGAAACGGTATTTGTTGTCGACAAGGAAAACAGCGTCCTAAAATTGCAGTATAACAATATCGGGTTGCGGAAGGGAAAAGAATGGCGTTTAAGCCTGATCCTGTACCCGCATCGCGGCGACTGGCGGAACGCCCTGGGGTGGTTTGAAAAAAACTACCATGACTATTTCACGCCCAACAATGAACGCATTGTTGAGCAGGAGGGCACGATGTTTTACGGAGTCCCGACTGTGCCGGAAAAGAACATCCGGTCCTGGGTAAAAAACATGAACCTGAAATGGACGGAAGTACTGTATAATCCCATTTTCGGCGATCATGTGCCTGAAGCGGAGAACTGGGATTTTGATATGCTCTGGTCGGAAAAGGAACCGGATAAGATTATCCGGGGCCTGACTAAGGAGAAAATCCGCAAATATCTGAAAATGTTAAAGAAACACGGAGTCGCATCGTTCGTCTATTTCAATTACGGGGAATGCGACGCGCGCCTTGCTCAAAAGAGATTTCCGGATTCGATTATCAAAGATCCGCAGGGTTTGCGCAAGGCGTGGACGTTCAGGGACGGCAAGCGCGGAAACATGACTATGAACCCGGACCCTGATACGGAATGGGGTAAATTTGTTTTAAAACAGGTTGATGGACTTTTTGATCAATATCCCGACCTGGACGGACTGTTCATAGACCAGATGTGTTACCAGGCTTATGACACCGGCAGGGATGACGGCAGAAGCATGATCAATAATGTTCCGGTATATGATACCCATGCGGCATCAATGGGAATGATGAAAAAAATAGCTGAAAAGCTTCGTGCGCGCAACAAAACCTGCTTTGCCAACGGACCTTATAATTTTGAGGTCATGAAGTATGCTGACGGCATTATGAGTGAAGGAAGTCTCTCCGGACTGGCAAAATATTCATACGCCTGCCTGAACAAGCCGGTGATGGTATTGACATACAATGCTTTGGCCGAGGATATGGAAAGGGTCTTAAAGGCCTGTCTTAAATACGGTGCTTTCCCCTCGACCCCGTGGCATCATGTTGACAGTTTCAACCCTCCCGAAATGCCGCCCGAAGACACGCTTGAATTGTACCGTAAATATCTTCCGCTTCTGGAAAATCTCCGCGGCCGGCGCTGGGTGCTTCGTTCAAAGGCGGTAACTTTTCCGGGTGGTTTGGACGGCAATATCTTTCACCGGCGGGACGGGGGATATGCAATTCCGTTTTTCGTGAAAGATTCGCTGATGTCCTATAAATACTGGAATGCCGGGAATCCCAAGGTCATCAAGGTGACGCTGGAAGAAGACGAGAAAATAGAAACAAAAATCAAATGGCATTCCATCAGTTTCAACGGCGAAAAAAATATCACAGGCCGCAGATCGGGAAACACGCTGTCAATTGAAATTCCGGAATTTAGCGAAGCAGGCATTCTAATCGTTGAAAAGCCAATTTGAAATAATTAGGGCCTGTCCGTAAAACTTATATTTTTACGGACAGGCTCTAAATATCAAATAGTTATGTCTGTCAAAATTGGGATTCGCTAACTTCGGCAAAACAGTTGGAAGCAAACAGAAATTGCAATTGGATCAGCAGGAGAAAACAAAAGAGAAGCAATAATCGCCTAAGTCTATTTTGATCTAAATGAATTTTAAGACATTGAAGCAAAAAACTATAAACTTTAAAGCGGAGAGATCATGATGAAAACGCTGAGTCAATTTGTTATGGTGTCATTTATAGCTGTTCTCGCAATAAGCTCGTTCGCCATGCCGTCTTACAATGACGTGCTGCTGGTGGTAAACACCCAGTCGCCGGAGTCCCAGGAGATTGGCGCGTACTTCAAGGCGGCGCGTCACCTGCCGGATGCGAATGTTTGCAGCATCAGCGTCAAGGCCGGGGTTGACGGCGCCAGAATGTCCATTGCTGAAAAATGGGTGGCGCTGGCGACAATCAAATCTTATATGTCCAAAAATAACCTGACGGACAAGATCAACTACATCGTGCTGACCCGCGGCATTCCTTTTTACGCGGTCAGCGAATATACATGCCCGATATATAAATCTAATTTTCATTTGTTTGACGTATTCTTAATGTATAATTTGTCAAAATCGGCAAGCGATCCGGAGCATGTGGCCGGCATTTTTTACAACAATCCGTATTTCTATTACTTTAACGATATGCTGAGCAAAAAATTCTCACAAAAGCAATTCGGATACTATATTGTCGCCCGTCTGGACGGATTAGGTACTGTCACTATCAAAAATTTCATTGACAGCACCGGCGCTCCCGCCTACGAGTCATACAAAAAACAGGCCAACGGCAAGATGAAATTGTTGACCGTTACCCCATATTACGACCAGACGAACGCCGATGAGATCAACCGGCGCGGCAATATCGATGTTGTTTCGCCGAATCCGCTGCCGCCTGACGAATGGGAGCCGGTAGCGCAGAAAACCACCCTGAACGATATCGCAACCGATGCCGCAGGGCAAATTCAGATTGAAAAAACCTTCGATAAAGTCGCCAAAGACGTAATGTTCAGTTTCATGAACGATGTCGGATGGGAACAGGCTTTTCCGTGGCCGAAAGGCAACCACTATTACGTCATTAACGACTTTGTCAATGACTACCCGTTCATTTATCGCGGGGCAACCTTTCTGCCCGGCTCGATTCTGACGGTCTTCTGTTCGTTTCCGGCAGCTTACAATTCTCATGGCGGCAACGGAGGCCCCAGGAAAGTCAATCTCGCCACTAAAATTATAAACAATTATGTGAAAACTGATGCTTCGGACATGAAATTCCGGCACATGACCTGCGTGGGATATGATCCGGTTAATAATCAGCTATGGGCCGGCACCGGGAAAAACCAGCTTGACGTCGCCATTAGTTTTGACAAGCGCGCCTCAGACGAAGTCCACCGCGAAACCATGCGCAATTACGGCGGCGGCATCGCGATCTACGATTCAAACGGCAATATTTTAAAATACATAAATGCCAACGATCCCGGCAGTCCATTGAAAAACAACCGGGTGGTGAAACTGGTCTATGACAAAAACTCCCAATACATGTGGATTGCGCATTATAAAGGCATTCAGTATTACGACTTAAGCGCTAAGAAGTGGAATGATATTCCGGAATTGCAGTGCGATTATGCGGCGGCGGCGGATATCTGCCTCGACCCGTTTGACAGCGACAAAGTGTATTTTTCATTTTACTACAATGGAGCGAATAGCGATTACAAAAAAACATCTTCGCAGATTGCCGGCGCCGACTCCAGTATTTTTGAATATAGCAAAAGTGCCAAAACCGTCACGCCTTATGTGATTGACGCCGCCAATAACAAAGGCATTTTGCCGCAAATGGCCAAAACCTCAGTAAATACCATCTGGGTTTCCAAGGGCAACATTCTTTACCGGTACGACCTGTCGGCCAAAGCCGTGGTGGAACAGATAGATATGGATACCGTAATTCCGGAGATGACAACCCCGCCGGATAATCTCAAAAGTCCGGTAACTATTGACTGCATCCGCAACGTTATTGGCATCCCGTCGGCAAAGGCTGTCCTTGCCGCCGTCGGCTGCAATATCATTTATACCACGGATCTGATCGCCGGAACGCCTTCCACATGCCAGAAAAAGAATTATATTGTGCGCATTACGGAAAATGCAATCCCCCCAAGCACGGTTGAAACAATAAACATCAGCGCGATGAACAGCGTTAGCAGTGGAGCAATTCCTGACTTCAAAATCCGGGATGTGGCTGCTGACCCCTCTACTAGCGGGAAGACTATGTATATGGCGCTGTCAACTTATCCGGGAACCGTGTTGCGGTCAACCGATGGCGCCGGAGCAAGCTGGTCTGTTTTTTCGACCGACTACCTGTTTTATAAGACGAATGGAATAGTGCTGGACGGCAAAGGTAATCTCTATACTGCCAATGGTTATGAGTTTGGACAGAACATTGCTGCTGACTTCCAGGCATTCGGACTTGGCGCTTACGGCGGCGGCGTGTGCCATGACACGATGACATATGGCAACAACTATGACGTAGGCATACATGGTGTGTTTAGCGGACCTTATTATTATAGTGTCTCAGGAGAAGCCTGGAGCTGGGGAGCGTCCGAAATAAACCCTTGGAATCAGGGATACCGCGGCTCATCGCAGACGGAAGCGATGATGTTCATGATGCTGGACGGGTTTTACACGGGCGAAGCGCGTTTGGGCATATTTAGGAATTATCCCATGGGCGGCGGTTTAGGTCATACCGTTCACATGCTGGTCTTCGAGCCGAAGTGCGCGCCGTTCGCGCCCAGGGTCAATGAAGCAATGATTCCGGCGAATCCCCAAGTTATGAATAAGGCAACCATCGAAATCCCGATATTGAGTCCGGGGCTGCCGTGGCACATGAATGGCGTGATTCCTGAAACCTTGAACAAGGATACCATACAGATTACCGATGAAACCGGTGCGGTGTTTACGCCGGACAAGATTGAATTCTTTCCGCCGACCGGTCCCGATCCCGACGACAAGGACGGCAGGAAGTTTATCACCGGAACGGGCAAGCTGGTTATTTTCGGCAACTACACGGGTATTTTATATAAAGTGAAACTGATTTGCGGCGTCAATGGCATTAAGAACGCTAAAGGCGCCAGTCTGACTAATACGCGGCCGGACGAATTCAAGGATGATATAACGCTGGCATTCGGCAACGGCTTCGACATTAGTAAAGGCACGTACGTTCCCCCGGAACAAATTACCGGCCCGGTAAAAATGCCGCAAACCAATTCCAAAGTAGATTTAGTGGTGAGTAAGGTATGGCTGGACACAACTCCGACAGCCTGGAAGCCGCTGACCATAAAATTCCAGATACAAAATATCGGCACGGCCAGAACTAATGCCGGAACGATTACCGCAAATGTTTACTGGAACAATATATTGGCGGGTTCGGTCGTTCACGGCGATCTTGCTGCGGGGGCTGTGACGGCGGCGCTCAGTTTTACTCTGGATGCGCAGTATGTGACTGTTGGCCATAAGAATACGGCTATGATAGTGGCGGACGGCCCCAATAAGGTGGACGAAATGCGCGAATCCAATAACACTAATTCCATTCCATTCTTCATTGATAACCGTCCGGACCTGATCGTCAAGGGAATCACGCTGTCGTCAACCAGACCTGGAGAGACAATAGTGAACTTCAGTATTGCAAATACCGGATTCGGGCCGACGGCGGTCGGCGAACAGACCGCCGCAGTTTATCTCAACAACAAGCAGATCGGAGCTGTAAACTATAATGATCTGGCAAAAGGCACCGTTGTTTCACTGCAATTAGCCAGCGTGACCATAACCGCCGGAACTTGCAGAATGAAAGTGGTTGCCGACAGTACGGGTAAAGTCACAGAAGTAAGCGAAACTAATAACAGTTTTGAAAAGGCGTTCAGCATCAAATAAGGTCAGCTTTTTTACAAGGAATTACCTAAATGGGCTATAAAGTAAAAATTCAAAAAGGCCAGCGTCCGACCAACCGCGCCTTTAAGGTAGTAATGCCGACTGCCATCGCGGAGGCCATCAAAATGGAAAAAGGGGAAGACTTTGAGTGGTTGATCGAAGATAAGAATACGCTGATTTTGACCAGATGCAATAAATTGACGTTGCGGGATGCAAGATAAAATTTTCGACAAGGCTTACATTTTTAGTTTAAAAGTCGAAAAACTTATATGCGGAGATTTGATATAAAAAATAAGGAACGTTAAAAAATCGCAAACAGGACGAACCGTCGCCATAAAAAATGATGGGCGGATAAACCCAGAAGTCAGCGATTGATTGCAGGACTCGTAGTTTTAGTAAATAAGAAACGCTCAGGAATTTGAAAAGCTTTTCAAATGAAAAAGATAGAGTATCAAAGAGAATAGTGCAAAGACGGTTCAAGAATTAAAGACAAAAGTAAAAAGTTTTTAATCTTAAAAAAGTTTTCTCTGAGTCTGTGGTTAACTTGATAGCGATAGTATCTGATTCTTAAAACTTGCATACTGCTTTGATTACATACGGATGGAATAATTTGATGCGATTATTCCATCATTCGCCGAAAAACGCATGTCTTCTAAAAATAAACGAAAAAACAGGAGGTTTAACCCCAAAAAATTGAATGAAATTGATAGATATTTAAAAATCATTTTTCAAAAGATTAAAGCTATTGCGAGTTTTTATTGGAAGGTAAAGGTCTGTGAAACAGGATGTATTTATTGGATAATTAGCAGCAAGTGTCTTCAATATTTTGTCGTGGACAAAATAGAAAAAACTAAAAAGGAGAAATTATTATGCCAAAATATAATAAAGTAATTGTGCTTCTTTTCGTAATTCTAAGTTATGTGTTTCCTTGCTTAACCATGGAAGCTGCCCAGAAATGGCGAACCGCCTATTATTTCAATCCAGCGTCCGCGGCATTGCCGCTTGACTCCGTCCCCTGGAATAAATACTCGCACGTTATTCAATTCTGCATAAAGCCGACTTTCAGTAATGGGACTCCCGGAATTGAAACTACTTCATATGCTATAAACAATAATAAAACCGCATTTGTAAATGCGGCGCACGATAAGGGCGTTAAGGCATTGATAGCTTTACTTGTAGGCGGCACAGAAGCAGGCGCAATGGAAATTGATACCACCAGTACTTATGTTGACAGTTTTGTCTCAACATTGGCCAATTTTGTTAACAGCAACAACTATGATGGCATTGATATTGATTGGGAAAGCTACAGTTCATATAATATTTTTCAAACACAATTTCCTGATTTTATCAACAGACTGCGGGATGCCATGCCGACAAAAATCATAACTGTCGCAGGGGTGCTTCCGTTGAGAAATGTCTATGCGACCATATATGACAAAGTCGATCAGATTAATTTCATGTGCTATGACAATGATAACGGTTATTATAGCGGAAACACGTCAACGCAAACATGGTTTAACAGTTGTGTCCGCAAGGGACCCGATAATACTTTCGGGAACTACGGCAACAATCAATCTCAGGAAGAACATCTTTGGTATGTAATAAACAGTGCAGCCATCCCGGCTGGCAAAATCGGCCTAGGACTGCCTTTTTACGGGCGGATAAAACAAGGTTTGAGAAAAAACAGTTCCGATGGAGTCACCGGACCGGAACAGGAATATGCGTCAGGGAATGCCGACACCAATCCAAGGACACCAATCAACTATAATGCGCTTCTTAATTCCATCTACTGGACTGACGGCATTAAAATGTGGGACAATGACCACAAAGCTCCTTACCTATCCTATAACGTCAGCGGTTCCGCAAATGATGCATTTGTAACTTATCCCAATCAGCAGCAGATGGAAGAATCTGTTATGCTGATGTATGAAAAAAGTCTGGGCGGCATTATGGTTTGGGCTCTGGACGCTGAATATATTGCCAGCCAAAGCGGCGATAACCGTTATCCGTTGAGTACCGCAATATATAAAAACATGCGGGCTCTGGATACTGGCATAAATGTCGCCTATGGCAAGCCGGCGACTCAAAGTTCAACTTATTCCACCGCCGTTGCAGGCCGCGCCGTTGATGGCAATACGGATGGAAATTACTACAATAACTCGGTGACGCATACCGGTCTTGGTGGAACAAACGCATGGTGGGAAGTTGATCTGCAAGGAACATTCAACATAAACCAAATTAGAATCTGGAACCGCACTGATTCCGCGCCGGACAGATTGAGCAACTTCTATGTTTATATTCTGGATGAGTCCCGCAATGTAGTCTGGTCGCATCTTGAAGCGCCGTATCCCACTCCGGCGGTTACGCTGGTTCCCGGAGGGGAATACGGAAGATATGTGAGAATTTCCGGGCCGAATATCCTGAGCCTGTCGGAAGTTCAGGTTTATACGAAATTGAATAATATTGTCATGGGTAAAACGGCGACTCAAAGTTCAACCCATCTCGCCGCCACTGCGGACCTCGCTGTTGACGGCAATACGGATGGAAATTACTGGAACGGCTCAGTAACATGCACCAGCATGAGCAATGCATGGTGGGAAGTTGATCTGCAGGAAACATTCAACATAAACCAGATTAACATCTGGAACCGGACTGATTGTGACATAAACAGATTGAGCAACTTCTATGTCTATATTCTGGATGCGTCACGTAATGTAGTCTGGTCGCATCTAGAAGCGCCGTATCCGACTCCGTCGGTTATGCTTACGCCCGGAGGAAATTACGGAAGGTATGTGAAAATTTCCTGTCCGAACATCCTGACTCTGGCGGAAGTTCAGGTTTATCCGAAATTGAATAATATTGCCCAGGGCAAAACGGCGACTCAAAGCTCAACTCATCTCGCCGCCACTGCGAACCTAGCTGTTGACGGCAATACGGATGGAAATTACTGGAACGGCTCAGTAACATGCACCAGCATGGATAACGCATGGTGGCAAGTTGATTTAGGCAATAACTTTAACATCGGACAAATTAAAATATGGAACCGGACTGATTGTGACATAGACAGGTTGAGCAACTATTTTGTTTATATCCTTGATGAAAACAATGCGCTTGTTTGGTTTAATTTTCAAACAAATTATCCTACTCCATCAACAACTTTGACTCCTGGTGGTATCAATGGAAGGTATGTGAAAGTTTTCTGTCCGAATATCCTGACTCTGGCGGAAGTTCAAGTGATTGAATATTGATTAGAGAACAAAATAATTCGGCAGACATTAATCCCGATGTCTGCCGGAATTTTTCTCCGATTAATCAGAATCAGGATTAAGACAGTAAAATTTCTGATCTGGGTTTTAGGCTATTGGGTCAAGCTTTAGCTTTGGTGTTTTAGTTGCTTGAATAACGGTGGAATCTGTCGCTCTTGCTGGCGCTTTCAGCACGAGAACAGCAGAATAAATGTCCTGCCGGAGCGCCGACCACTGGTCGTCCGTAAATTTAAATCCTGTCATAAATCCTGCTACTGGCCCCGGAAAAACTTGTCCGCCCTAAAACCAGGGAACGCCGAATATTCCGGGGACGTTTAAATTTTCTTTAAAATTTATTTTCATTAATTTTTCTGAAAAATTTAAAACAGGCATTGACAATTCACCATACCTAGATATATACTGATACATACCTAGCAATACTTAGCAACTTTTTAAAAGAGTTTAATTAATGGACTTACAGTATAAAAAAGATATAATATACAGGAACTTAAAGCAGTCCATACTTGACGGCAAATATGCTCCTGGAGAGAAATTGCCGAAAGAAGAATTTTTTTCCCGTGAACTCGGCGTGTCCAGGGAAACTTTGCGCATCGTACTGGACAAGCTGGAAGCGGAGAACATGATTCTCCGTTTAAGGAGCAAGGGAACATTTGTCCGCAAACTTGAAGCGCGGAAAAAGCGGTTTTTAGTCATAGCGGTCTTCAGCGGGGGGAATGAAATGCCGTGCCACGCTATTCTGCCGGGCATTGAGCATATGGCGAAAGCCATGAATATCGAGATTGAAACTTGTGATTATCTCTATTTCATCATGCAAAGTCGCGAGGAAATCGCCGAGCGGCTGAAAACGCGCAATATCAACGGTATTATTTTAATTGCCACCGACTTTACCGGGAATGAAAAGATTATCAAGCTGCTCGAAGGGCACAATGTGCCGGTGCTGCTGCCTTTTGCCAATCGTAAAGACTATCAGATCACCGGCTGGGCGACACTGGTGTTTGCGGAACGCGCAGCCTGGCGCGACGCACTGAATCACCTGCGGGCAATGGGGCATCGGCGGATTGTGACACTGACGCTGGAAAATAGCCCGATCAGGGAATATTCTCACAGTGAATACAAAGAGCTGCTGAAGGAAATCGGGGCGGATGCATCAGAAGACTTGATCGTCTATTGTCCGTTTGAAAGTGAAGCAATCCGCAGAGCTGTCAGAAAAGTCATTGACCGGCCCATGCCGCCGACTGCGATTATGTGTTTTTCCGATTTCTGGGCGCCGGATGCATACCGTGCCGTCAAAGATGCCGGATTGCGCATCCCGGAAGACATCGCGGTAATGGGATTCGCCAGCGGTTTTAACTGTGAGTATATACACCCGACGTTGTCAACAATCAATCAAAAATTTGCCGAGCTTGGCGGCAAAGCGGTCGAGGTACTGGCAAAAGCAGATATCTGGTTCAAACCGGATGATCATTCCTTCAGCGCTCCGTTCATAGTTTCCGAGTATCTGCTGGAAATACGGGAAAGCACCAACCTCCGGCGCGTCGAAGAGAAAATAAATAACTGTGAATTGGAGCTGCAAACGGTTTAACGGCACATAAAAAATAATCATTGCGGGAGGTGATGAAGCAGAGGAGGAGAAGGAAGATGGTGACGGGGTTGAATAATTTTTCAGCAGACCGAAGCAATATAACTATGTAAAAAAAAAGTCGTTTTATGAATATAATAAATAACAAAGGGAATGAAAGATGAAAAGCAAAACAAAATGCATTCGATCCGTTTTCACACTCATTGAACTCCTGGTTGTGATCGCGATCATCGCAATTCTAGCCGGAATGCTGCTCCCGGCTTTGAACAAGGCGCGGGGCATGGCTTATCTGGCCAGTTGCACCAACAACCAGAAACAGATCGGCACCGCAATGCAGATGTACGTGGGCGATTCCGCCGATTATTTTCCGTGGAACGCGCAAGGCACGTCGTCGGACTACTGGTACTGGGATACCATTATATGCAAAAAATACAAAGTCGGCGGCATGTCCTTCTGGTGTCCTGCCCGTGCGGATTGGAGTTTTGGCGGTAACAGCATGGTTGGATACTGGAAGACTGCTCTGTCAAAAGGTACAGCGACTGACACCACCTGGTTCTGGCTGTTTCCATCCTATGGTTATAATGCGTTCTATCTCGGGAAAGACTGGTTGAATATATATGGCGGCAATAATACGGCCAAACTGAGCAGAATTAAAAAACCGACATCGACAGTGCTGACTGCGGAAAGCGCGTCCAATGAACGGAATAACTACCCGGATGCCGGCGGTTATCAGGTTTATGCTGCTTACTATGCACCGGGAGCCGGCTCCGTGGCGCGTCCGGTACATGGCTACAGTTGCAATGTATCCTGGGTTGACGGACATGTCAGCGCGGTGAATGCCGACTCGCCGGGAGTTGAAGCCGGAGCTCAAAGTCTGTATTTGCCGGCCAAGCTGTCGAACGGTTTGTGGCTGGACAACAACCACTGGTCCCGCGACGGTAAAAATTCTTATTAATACTTGAACTGCCGTGCTTATTTAACGGTGAAAATTCCTCGTATTCTTATGGAATGCCGGGGTTGATATTGCACAAACCACAGACAACAGGGAAGCGGACATAGATCATGATAAATAAAAAATTGAGCGCCGGCTTGCTGGCCATGGCGTGCCTTGCCGGAATGGCGCAAGTGTATGCGGATAATGCGGTAACCAACCCGGGCTTCGAAGCCGGGCCGGAATGGACAATAACTGCGGCGGCCGGCGAGGAGAAACCGGTATTTGTGGATAACACGGTATCTCATACCGGCAAGGCGTCGCTCTGCATCCGGCACAAGTCGGCGGAAAGCTACAGCCGTGCCGCCTGCACGGTAATATTAAAACCGGATACTGAATATACCGCCAGCACCTGGATAAAAATGGACAAAGTGGTTCCTTCGGCAAAAGGCGATTCCTGCGCGGCAAGACTTTACGTCTGCAACGACAGCGGCGGCGAACTCGGCGTATCGCCTTTAGCCCAAGGCACGTCCGGCTGGAAAAAGGTGTCTGTGACTTTTAATTCCGGCAAATGCACCACAGTACCGGTACTCTTGTATTTACACAACGCATCCGGAACCGTGTGGTTTGATGATGTGGAAATTGTGGAGGGAAAGCCCGTGCCGGCAAAGCAGCAGTTGACCAGTTCGAATATCGCCCAGGGCAGGAAATACACCATGTCCCAAAAGCCGAATTACGCACTCTGCACTGACGGGAAGGAAGACAAAAAACTTACCGACGGGATATTTGCCGGAGACGGACTGTGGACGGACAAAGCCACCGTCGGCTGGCAGGATGCCGGAACCGTTGAAATTATCGTTGATCTCGGCGCGGTGGAACCGATCCGCGAGATTGCCATCAGCGTTCAGGGCGGAGCCAAGGGGAATGTCAGCTTTCCGGATGCCGCTTTCTTTGTCAGCGATGACGGCGAAAAATTCTATTATACAGGCAGCCGGTTCGACAGTAATATGGAGGACAAAGGCGGCCGGTACAGCGCAGCTTATCATTTGAACGACCTGGCAACCAAAGGACGCTATGTTGCAATTGCTCTGGTGAATAACGGCCCCTTCATCTTTGCCGATGAAATTGAAGTTGCGAGAGGCGCTTTCCCGGTGTCCGCGGTAACTTTACAAGGGACTGTCTACTCTAAAGGCAGTCTGGCTGATGCCATTAAGAATATGCGGACAGGAGTCCGGGAGATCTCTTCATTGCGGCGGGAAATCGCGCCGATGAAGGCAGCGCTGACCGGCAGCGCACCGGAATTGCTCAAGGAGTTTGCCGCCATTGATAAGGAACTGGAACGTTCCGATTTGAATCAGCAGGCGAGAGAGGCGGTCCGCGTCCGCGCCGGAGTCCTGAACGCACGGATAGCTCAGACGGTGCATCCGGGCAAAACAAAGCTTGTATATGCCGATGCGCAATGGCAGGATTTCGGAGTCTTTGACATACCTGCCGCCGGCACAAATGAAGTGAAGTCGCTGTCCCTGACGATGGGGAACGACGAATATGAATCCGCCTCGTTTATCGTTTTAAACATGATGACAACGCCATGCGCAGGCAACATTTCGGTTTCCGACCTCAAGGGGAAAAATGGAGTGATTTCCGCCCGCGATATCACGCTGCGCTACGGGGAATGGGTGGAATGCAACGACGGGCTGATGCGTCCTGACGCGCTGCCGCTGGTTGACGGGGACGTGCAGACAGCTCCCGGCACCAACCGGGCTTTCTGGGTTACAGTGAAAGGGAACCATATTCCCGCAGGCGAATATACCGGCACGATCACCCTGAACGACGGGAAAGAGACGGACAAAATAGCGCTTAACGTAACGGTGCTGCCGGTTTCACTTCCGCAGCCGGTTCCGGTATCCACTTATAACTGGGCGTATCTTAATTTTGCGCCGACGAAAGCCGATCCGGAAGCGGCGGTGGCTGACCTGGCGGCGCATTACATTGATACCGCCGTGATTCATCCTGCCGATTTGCCGAAATTTACTTTTGACCCGCAGGGAAATATTACCGCCAAAGATTATGCCGCATTTGATGCCGATGTCAAACTTCACCAAAAAGCCGGAATAAAGAAATTTATGCTCTTTTGCAGTTTCGGCGATTTCGGCAGTAAAGCAACCGGAAAGCCGTTCGGCGCCTGTTCTGACACAACGAATATTATGATTAACACCGTTGAATGGAAAAACGCCATGCGCAATATGGTCGCTGACTGGGTGATTCATCTTAAGCAACTCGGGGTAAACTATGAGGGGTTTTCCTTCTACCCGTTTGACGAAGCCGGGGATAAATTCATGGATAACGGCGGCAAAGATGTGCTGGCGATGTTCAAAGCGGCAGATCCCAAAGCGCAGATATTTGTTAACCCCACGGCAAACAATACTGTCGCCGGAATGAAGAGAATTGCGCCTTATGTGGACATCTGGTGTCCGCACATGGTGCAGACTCTGGAACGTGAACTTCTGGATTTTTATGCATCTGAACAACGTGCCGGCAAGCAGATTCAAAGTTATAATTGTGCCGGACCGGACAAAACCTTTTCGCCGCTGGGCCATTATCGCAGAATGCTCTGGCAGGCGTGGGCGTATGGCATGACCGGGGCGGCGCATTGGAGTTATGCGGATACCGGCTGGCGCGCCGGCAGCGGCTTGAGCGCCTGGACTGATTTTGACGGCTGCCGCAATGACTATTCCATCATCTACGACGCGGCAACAGCGCCGGCGCATGTGACTAAAAAAGAAGCCCAGATCCCCAGCCGCCGCTGGGAAGCCTGGCGTGACGGAGTTGAAGATTACGCCTATCTGTGGATGCTCCGGCAGGCGGTGGAAAAGGCGAAGCAGGCCGGAAATAATTCAGGAGCTGTCACACATGCGGAATCGGTACTGAAATCATCTGTTGCGGCAGTACTGGACAACCCTTCAGATATTAATGCCTACCGCACCGCCAGGCGTTCCGTGCTTGAGGCGATAGCCGACTTAATAAATAAGCGGAAAGCAGAAGGGAACATCCCGATTTCATGCTTGAACCCATATTCCGCAGTTGAACAATACATTTTTTTGCGACTGCTTAATGGACAAAACTTTGCACAAAACAATACATTCACCCGCCGGGTGAAAACAGCCTGATACGGTTCAACCCGCCGGGTTGCGCCGTTCGGGCATATCTTCTTCGTCAGCTTCGCCTCGCAGTATGCTTATACAGTCATCCTCGGGGGCATAAAAAAGCCGCAGGGGTGTTTAACCGCTGCGGCTGGAGAAGCAATTAACTGATTACTCGATTTCGGCTTCAGCATCGGCTTCGTTTTTAGCATCGGCTTCCTTGGACACCTTGCCGCGATGATGATCCTGGACTTTGTCCACCAGTTTGCGAATCTGGGTGTCAATCTTTTCAACCGACATGTCGATGGCCTGATACATGTCATAGGTTTCGGAAACGGCTTCCATGTCATGATTTTTCATGTTGACGATGATTTCCGCTTTGCAACGGCTCTTCTCCATCTCCAGAACAACCTTGGCCGAAGTGATTTTAAGATGCGGAACAGACTCGATGACAGGCTTGAGTTTGCCCTCGACATGCTGTTTCATGGCATCCGTAACAGTAAGATGACGTCCGCTGATAGTGATCATAACTAACCTCCTATATGTTTGGTGTTTTAATCGTCCTAAAAATAATTACATGGTAAATTGAGGGCCTAAATATACTTCCCTGGCTTTATCGTCGTTGACCAGGAAATTGCTGTTTCCTTCAAGCATGATCTTGCCCTGGCTCATCAGGTATGCCCGGTCCACGACCGAAAGGGTTTCCCGGACATTATGGTCGGTGATGAGGATGCCGAGATTTTTATGCTTCAACTGTCCGATGATCTGCTGAACGTCGTAAACCGCGATCGGGTCAACGCCGCTGAACGGTTCGTCCAGCAGGATGAACGACGGATTGGTGACCAGCGCGCGGGTAATCTCCAGCCGGCGGCGTTCGCCGCCGCTCAACGTCATGGCTTTCTGTTTGGACAACGGAGTCAATTCCAGTTCGTCCAGGAGTTCCGCCAGGCGCTCCTTGCGTTCCTTGCGGGAGATATCGAGCGTTTCCAGAATCGCCATGATATTCTGTTCGACCGTAAGTTTCCGGAAAATGGAAGGTTCCTGGGCCAGGTAGCCCATGCCGAGCCTGGCGCGTTTATACATGGGAGTCCTGGAAATATCCAGTCCGCGGAAATGGATTGTTCCGGCATCCTGTTTAATCAGGCCCATAATCATATAAAAGCTGGTAGTCTTTCCGGCGCCGTTGGGTCCGAGCAGTCCGACGACTTCGCCCGCCTTGACGTTGATCGACACGCCGTTGACTACGCGTTTGCCATGATAGGCTTTGACCAGATTTTCCGCTTTGATCAGACAATCATCGCTTTTGGTCTCTTCCATCCTTCTCACTTCCCTTCTTATGGATCACTAATACGGCAGCTCCGCCGCCGTATTCCGGATTTGTCAAATTTCATACTTTTCTGCAACGCCGTAAAGCTATCACAAAATATATTATCTTCAAGCCTGCAAGCTAAAGTTTTATTTTGCCGGCTTGGCCGGAGTATTGTTAATCTTCGGCATTTTCCCTTCTTTCAATTTTCCGCCGATGGCGTCAACCTTCTCGCTGTTAAGGTATAAAATGAATTTGTCACCTTCCATAACGGTGCTGTCCTGCTCCAGCGTCGGCATTTTCTCGGGTTTCCCGGTGAGGGTGATCTTGCGGTCGATGACCTCGTATAACGCGTGAGACCCGGTGGCTTTTTCATCTTTTTCGCCGCCTTTGCGCTTAATGATGACGTCATCAAGGCAAATAATTTTGCTCAGTTCCTTGCCTGCGCCCAGGCTGATGCGCCGCGGCACTTCGTCGGAGGCGACTTTTTCCTCATCGTCAATATCCCCGGAAAGCTTCATCTGGCCTTCGGGTTTAAGTTCATCCGCGTAAATCTGCATTTTTCTGCAGCGCAGATTGACGCGCGGTTCGTCAATCACCACTTTGCCGACGAGCTCCGCGTAATTTTCCGGAGGACGGATGTCCGCCAGATCAGTATTGACGACAGTTTTCCCGGCAGGGCCTTTCTTGATGATGTCCTGCACTCCTTCCTTGGGATCAACTGTGGCAGCTTTGGTTTTGTCGTCTGTTTTCTGTTCTTTGGACTCCAGTTTGACGTGTCCGTCACAGATCATCCGGGAAATTTCGCGCTTGCCGTCAGAGCCCATCGGGCCGACAGCTTCGGCTTTGGCTTTTTTCCCGTCCGCGGGCAGTTGCTTTTTGTCCGCCATCAGAATTGTCAGCGTATCGCAGTTGAGCGTCATTTTCGGGTCCTCCGCCTGAACGTCGCCGGTGCAGACGATCTTTGAAACGTCTTTCTGTGCTTCGCCGCCCTGCAACTGCTCCATCGGGTCCCCGGTTTTGTCCGCTTTTTTAGCCGTGCCGGGTTTTTCTTCCAGGTATATTTTCATTTTCTGGCATACCAGGTCCATCTGGGGGTCTTTGACCCGGACTTTGCCGTCAAAACTCATTTCATTGCTGCCGTAATTGATATCGGAATAATCAGACGTGACGACCGCCGCGCCTTTTGACGGGGCCTGGCCGCTTTCCGACATTTTACCCGATTTCATGGATTCGAGAACAATTCTGCTGTTCCTGTCAACTTTCATCCGCTGCTGATCGACCCAGATGGTGACCAACTGTCCGCTGACCGAGTCTTTGCCGCGGATGATGATCGGGTTGTTCGGATTATTGCCGGAAAGGATGATTTTGCTTTCTTTCAGGTTGTATATGGCTTTGTCGGCATAAGCGGTTTCGCCGTTGTCGGCGGCAACCTTGCGGGAAACGACCACATCGCCGACGCAAATAATCTCGGACACATCCTTGGAGGCTTTGACATTTTCGGTCAGGGCCTGGTCAGATTTGGGTTTTGCGGTTTTTGGCTTTTTCGCGGCATCCGGGCGGTCTTCAAGATAAATCGTCATTTTATGGCAGTCCACGTCCATCATGGTGTCATTGATTTTGACGTTGCCGGTAAATACGGCCAGATTGCCGGGATAGTCAATATCCATGAAATCGGAATAAATCTCGGTAGATTTCAAGGCGTCAGCTTTGGCCTTCTCCTCCTCTTTTTTCGGGATCTTCATTGTGATCACGGCATCCTTGTCCACCTGCATCCGCTCGGTTTCGCGCCACAGCGTAATGGTTTTGCCGGTTATGGTATCCTTGCCGCGGGCGATGGAGGGCTTGTCTTCGGTCAAAACGATCTGCTGGGTGTTCATGTCATAGATGGCTTTTCCGGCCTTTGCCACCTGAGCGCCTTTGTCCAGGTCCTCTTTGCTGAGTTTCCGGGTTATCACCACTTTGCCGATACAGATTATTTTGGAAAGCGCCTGCGCATTGTCATCATTTCTGCTTTTCGCCGCTTCTTTTTTAGGTTCAGCCGGCCGCGGTTCAGTTTTCCCGGCGGGGCCTTTCAAAAAATCGCGTTCGGAAAGACCTTCGACCGCGCCTGCCTTCATATAGAGAATCAGCTTGTTGCAGTCAATGTTGAATCTGGATTCATTGACTTTGACATCGCCTTCCAGAGTGATGATATTATTTTCAAAGTCGATGAACATGGTATCGGAAGTCACGTCGACATCGCCGGCGGACGACCCGGCGGCGGCCTGTCCGGCTTTCTTCTGCGCCGCTTCCACCGCCTCCATCCGGATAACGATCCGGACGTCTTTGCGGATAAGGACATTGCGTTTATCATAATTTGCCACAAAGCCGACGCCGTCGAGATCCATCATCGGAGAACGGAAATACACTTTTTCCATCCCGGAGGCGGTCTTGCTGTTCTGGTCTATCTGTGCGGCGGGCGACATGATGATGCCGTCGCTGTGCTGTTTGTCTTTCCAGAAATCCAGCACTTCCGCGGCGGGGGTTCCCAGCGGATACAGTTTCACTTTGTCCATGTATTTGACGTTGTCAACATTCACGCCTTTGCGGATGATGTCAATGATCGCATCCCGGGCGTCAATCTTATTGCCCTGCCGCAGAAGTTCGCGGCTGTAAATGAAGAATTGCAGCCGGTCTTTGTTGTACATCGGCAGCCGGGCGTTGATTGTCTTCAGCGAATGAATGTTGTCATTGGCCTCAATTGCCGGCATCGCCGGCACGAACATTACAAGCAGTGTCAAAATTGTTCTTAGCTTAATCATCAGGATATATAACGCTCCATTTGCTGATCCCATTTGCCCTGTTTCATCAGCAGCCAGTCAATCACTTCCCTGACCGCGCCCTGGCCGCCGCCTCTGATGGTGCGGAAGTCACAGTATTTATCCATATATTCCGGGGCGTCCGCCACCGTGACCGCCAGTCCGGATTTGAGCATCGGCGGCAGGTCAACGACATCGTCCCCCATATAGAGACATTCATCCGCTTTGAGATTCTGCTCCTTCAGCAGCAGTTCAAATGCCTTGCGCTTGTCTTTCTGGCCTTCGTAAAAGAAGCTGAAGCCTAGTTCTTTGGCGCGTTTGCGGTTGGATTCCGCCACGCGCCCGGACAATACGCCCACCAGAATTCCGCCGCGGATCGCCATCTTGATGCCGTGTCCGTCGCGGGCATGGAAAAATTTAATTTCATCGCCGGCGCTGTAGCCGAGGCGCCCGTCCGTGAGAACGCCGTCAATGTCCAGCACTAGCGCTTTTATTTTATCGATTTTCTTTTGTGAGATCATAAATGGCCTTTACCTCCGTCAATACGGTTCTGATGTCTTTAAAGCACAGCGAATTAGGCCCGTCCGACATTGCCTTTTCCGGATTCGGGTGAACTTCGGCGAACAGCACGTCAATGCCGACGGCGGCGGCGGCTCTCGCCAGGGGACGGATAAACTGGCGCTGCCCGCCGGAAGCATTGCCCAGCCCGCCCGGCAACTGCACCGAATGAGTCGCGTCAAACACCACCGGAACGTCCATTTCGCGCATGGTCGCCAGCGAACGCATGTCCACCACCAGATTATGATAACCGAAACTGGTTCCGCGCTCAGTCAGCATTACCTGGTTGTTGCCGGTGGAGCGTACTTTTTCAATGGCGCCTTTCATGTCCTCGGCCGCCATGAACTGCCCTTTTTTGATATTTACCGGTTTGCCGGTTTTGCCCGCCGCCACCAGCAGATCGGTCTGACGGCAGAGGAAGGCCGGAATCTGAATTATATCCGCCACGGCGGCGGCGGTTTCCGCTTCAATGGTCTCATGGATGTCCGTAATCACCGGCAGTCCCAGCGAACGCCGGATTTCCGCAAGCATGGCGAGTCCTTCTTTGATGCCGGGTCCGCGCACCGAGCCGGCGCTGGAGCGGTTGGCTTTGTCGTAAGACGCCTTGAAAATATACTGGATATCCAGTTCCCGGCATAATTCCTTCAAGTACACGGCAACTTCGCGGCACAGTTCCATGCTTTCCGCCATGCACGGTCCGCCGATAAGCGTCAGGCCGGAGCCGATGGTAACATTGCCGTGGATTTTAATTTTATTCATTGTCGACCACCTTTGAATATTATATTTTTTCTCTGATTTTCATTTCGGCGCGTTTGAGGTCTTCGGGAGTATCCACCCCGATGCTCTCAAGGTCGCTCAGCATCACATAAATCCGGATGCCGTTTTCCAATGCCCGCAACTGCTCCAGTTTTTCGCAGGACTCCAGCCGCCCTTCCGGCAGACGCACAAAGCGGTCCAGCGTTTCCCGCCGGTAAGCGTAAATGCCCCAGTGCAGATAGGTTACGGCGTCCTTGCCGCCCTCCCGCAGATAAGGCACCATCGAACGGCTGAAATACAATGCGAAATTGTGATCGTCGAACACCACTTTCACCTTGTTCGGGTCATTTTCCATTTCAGAACGCAGTCTCGGCACGGCCACCGTGCCCATTTCAATGGAAGCGTCCTCCTGCATTTTCCGGATCAGTCCGTCAATGACGCTGGTCGGGATCAGGGGTTCGTCGCCCTGCACATTGATGATGATATCGCAGTCAAGCCCCTGCACGGCCTCGCTGATCCGGTCGGTGCCGGACGGATGGTTCGGGGAAGTCATGACGGCCCTGCCGCCGAATCCTTCCACCGCTCTTGCCACTTTCGGTTCATCCGTGGCAATGATAACTTCATCGGCAATTGATGCCGCCGCTTTCTCATACACCCACTGGATCATCGGTTTGCCGCAAAGTTCGGCCAGCACTTTACCCGGGAAACGGGTGCTGCCATATCTTGCCGGAATTACGGCTGCTGTTTTAATTTTCAATTTGATTCTCCATCTTCAAAGCTTTCAATCAATTCATCCGCTAAAACGGTTACGGTTCCCACTTTGCCGACTACGATGCCGGCGGCGTGGTTGGCGATTTCCGCGGCTTCGCGTCCGGAAGCGCCGGCGGCCAGCGCCAGCGAAAATGCCGAAATGACCGTGTCGCCGGCGCCGGAAACGTCGAAAACCTCGCGGGCCCGGGTCGGAATCACAATCATCGGGGAATCTTTACGGAAAAGCGCCATGCCCTGGGCGGCCAGCGAAATCAGCAGATAATCCGGCTCCCATTCATCCATGAGAATATCGGCGACTTCCATGAGTTCCTTGTCCTGCTCGACGGGACCGGCGCCGTCCTTCGCGAATTTGCCGGCCATGGCAAAGGCTTCGGAACGGTTCGGCTTGATCACGGTCAGTCCTTTGACATTCAGCAAATGGCCCGGTTTCGGATCAAGCGAGGTGATAATGCCTCTTTTCGAAGCGGCCTGAATGGTAACGGCAAGCATATCTTCATCCAGCAGTCCCTTGCCGTAATCTTCAAAAATGATGGCGTCCACCGCTGAAGTTTCAATCAGCTCCAGCAGATCCGATACTATTTTCTCCCGGAATTTCTCATCCACCGGGTCCGTGTCTTCATAGTCAATCCGCAGCAGTTGCTGGGAACCGGCGATTATCCGCTGCTTCTGGGTTGTTCTCCGGTCAGGATCGGTATAAACAGAGTTCGATTCAATGCCGTATCCGTTCAGCATATTGGAAATTTCCGCGCCGTCATGGTCGCTGCCGATGACGCCGAAAGCTTTGACCTGTCCGCCCAGCGTGACCACGTTGCGCATCACATTGGCCGCGCCGCCGAGGCAACTGGTCTTTTTGCTCACTCCCACAATCGGAACCGGCGCTTCCGGAGATATTCTGTTAGCCTTGCCCCAGATGTAAACATCCAGCATCAAATCCCCGGCCACCGCGATTTTTTTATTCTTAAAAAGAGTTACGATTTCTTTAAGGCGACTGATATCCATATCCAATATTCTCCGAATTTATTTGTCTGATTCAGGCGGGGAAACGGGTTTCATTCCTTCCGCCAGGAGCCGTTTAAGGAAATCTGAAGAATCAATCTTCTGCTGGTGCCCGTAAGGCTTGTCTTTTTTCAAACGATCGAGGATCGCCTGAAAATCGTCCAGATTGCTCCGTATCTCCGCTATCTGTCCGGCGTTTAATCCCGCCTGGTAAGTTCTAAGATATATGGCCAGCGAATCCAGACATTTACTAACAATGTTCGCCTCGCCTTCCAACTGGCTGGTTTTTGATATTCTTCCAAAACCGCTCCTTAAACTGTCGAACATGTCAATCATGTCCTGCCGCGCCACCTGCAGCGCCCAAACATTTTCCGAACGTAAATGCACCGGCAGCCAGACCGCAATAACCAGTTCGGAGGTCAATATAAAGAAAAAGATTGCAATCGCCAGGTAGGCGATGTAATCTTTTTTGAATTTTGCCGACAATAAACTCTTATCCAAAAGCAGTTCTCCTTACCATACAGAACCAGTTTTTAAACTGTATTTCAAGGCTGTAAATTACTCCCGAAAACGGTTTATTACAAACTTTATGCCTGTATTAGACCGCAAAAAAGGATCAATGTTTCAGAGGCAGGGATGAATCTGGGAATAAAAGTTTTGCAATGCCGGAAATTAAATGAACTGGAAATATGCTTACGGTATATATCGTTACAAATATATTGTCACATTGGGTATATAATATTACATTATAATTTATTTATTGGGTATATAATATTACATTGCAATTGACTTATTGCATATATTATGATACATTATACTTTAGTCTCCAAAAAACTTGGATTAAAACGTGAGCGTTATGTTTGAGCGTAAAATAAACAATTATTTCAATGCGTGGAAAGTAAAAAAAGGCAGGAAACCTTTAATTATAAGAGGAGCCCGCCAGGTAGGAAAAACGTCTGCCGTCAAGGAATTCGCGAAAAATAATTTTGAAACATTCATATATCTGAACCTCGAACGCGTCGAAGACGCCGAAATATTCTCAGAAAAGATGCCCATAAAAAATCTTATCGAGATTATCCAGTTGAAAAAGAATTTAAAACTGGTTCACGGGCGCACCCTTCTGTTCATTGATGAAATTCAGAATTCAGGCATAGCAACATCCGCCCTGAGATATTTTTACGAAGAATATCCGGAACTCCACATAATGGCTGCCGGCTCACTCCTTGAAGCAAGAATGAAAAAGGAAGGATTTTCATTTCCTGTCGGCAGAGTTGAATTCTGCTATATGTTTCCAGTTGATTTCGAGGAATTTCTTTTGGCGTTGAATGAGAAAGCCGTTATTCAACATATTTGCTCGGCAGACCAGTTGTCAGATATTCCAGACGTCACACATAATCATTTCCTTGGAAAATATTATGAATATCTTGCGGTTGGAGGGATGCCTGAAGCCGTCGCAAAATATGCCGAGACACGTTCTTTCATTGACATCAACTCCATATACGACTCTATCTTCACCGGTTATTTTGACGATGCAGGAAAATACTCATCCGAAGTGAAAGCCGGATACATCAGGCATATCATTGAACATTCTCCTGAAAACGCCGGACTCGCAGTGAAATATGAGGGATTTGGAGGATCTGCGTTTCGAAGCAGAGAGATGAGCGAGGCTTTTGATCTGCTTGAAAACGCAATGGTTATCAGGCGCATCAACGCAAGCAGTTCACTCCAGGCGCCCATTATTCATAACCTGAAGAAATCCCCCAAGCTTGTATTCCTTGACACCGGTCTCTTAAACTACCGTCTTAATATAAGGGCTGATTTGCTGAAAATGCCGGAGCTTGATTCGCTTTTTCAAGGACGAATCGCGGAACAGGCTGTCGGACAGGCGCTTATATCAAAATATGGGAATCCAGTGTTCCGTCTTGCATACTGGTATCGTGACAAATCTGGAACTTCGGCTGAAGTAGATTATCTGCTTCAGCAGGATGCCACACTTATTCCTGTAGAGGTAAAATCAGGCAAGGAAGGCAAATTAAGATCCCTGCATGTTTTCATGGAACACAGCAATTGCAAGCTGGCTTTCAGAATACACTCGGGTAAAACATATATCCAGGATATAACACTGCCGTCAGGTAAAAAATATAAACTTGTCTCCCTGCCATTTTATCTGCTTCACCGGATTCAGGATTTTATCAAACTTTATGAAACATAATAATCCTGTCCATCATGCATATACTCTGCATGGCTGACGAACTATTTTCATCCGGCAGCGGGGAAGCTGGCGATTGATGATGTCGTACCGGCAGTCATACCCGGCTTTTTTGAGCAGGGGGACAACCCAGCCTGGACAATGATCGCAGTATTTCAGACAAAGCCCGGCATCGTTGTCCATGACTTTGGAGAGGCTGGGACACTTGTTCATGGTCAATGTCAGACTGTCCGGCTGCAAATCCAGCGTCAGATCGCAGTTTTCCTCGATGCGGATATGCTCCCAGTAGTCGTACATGCCTTGCAGTCCTTTGGTCTTGAACAACTCAAGACAATGCAGTTCCTGATGGCGGCTGATTTCCAGATAATACTTTTCCAGAGTCCCGTCGCCCTGCCTGTCGAGAAATTTAAAGACTTCATTATAAAATCGCACAAAATGATCGCTTGGAATCATTTGACACCTCGCCTGGTGATTGTCTGGTGGCATTTGCCGCAGCCTAACATTTCAGTTTTAGACTCAAACGGAGTACCTTCACATAAGGCTTCATTGACCAGAATCGTTTGAGTGCAAAAGAGCGGGGAAGGGGGCAGTCCTAATTTTAAAAGCTGCCGCACGGCGGGGCATTCGGATACTTCCAGAGCGATTGCGTCCGGAGTTTCTTTAATTTGAAAAACTCCATTTTCGCGGGTGAAAAAGTATTGCCAATGTTCAATCAACTCACTGGCATCACCCTGCTTCAGCTTTTCATGGATGGATTTATAAACCTTCTGCCCGACGGCAAAAAATATTTCATGAAGCGCTTCTTCGCCAAAGTTTTTGGCGATATAATTAATGGTGGTGTTAGTCGCCCCGTGGAAATCCAGGTGCAACTCTCCGGTTTCACGATAACGCATGACACGCCTCCGGCAGCAGCCACATTTTTTCACGCTCAATCGCCGCATCAATCGCCTTCTCGCAGGCGGCATCAACGCTGTAATTAATAATTGTTTTGTTCGTCGAGAAAACGCCCAGTTTAACCATCAGCAGTTTTTGTCCAGCCAGCCAGCAATGGATGTCTTTGCCGCCGAAAACGTCAAACATCAGTTCATTCATCCGGGCTTGCAGTAATCTGGCATCAGCGATTTTATCAAGTTTAGCCAGGCGGATAATCTCGCCGGCCATTAACCCGTTGAAGCAGGCGCCGCCGAGCAATGCCCCGTCATATCCGGCCTGGGCGTAAGTGACACAATCAAATTCATTGCCGTTCAGGGCAAACAATTCGCCTTTGCGCTGATCGCGCGCCTGGACAATAGCAGTCATCGCCGCCGGATCGGCTGAACTGTCTTTGATAATTTTTACTTTGTGATGGCTGATGATTTCTGTCATCGTCGCGGTTTCGACCAGGGTCTTGGTATTCTTTCCCAGATGGTAGATGCCAACCGGCAGCGGACTTGCTTCAATCGTCTCTAAATAGAGCTTTTTGAGATAATCCTGCGTTGAATTAATCACAAAAAACGGCGGGGCGATCACCGCAAGATCAACCCCGGTATCGGCAATGCGTTTGATGTTATCGATGATCCGCAACGCCGAGTTGTCAGTCACCTGCATAGCCAGCAGCATTTTGCCTTGATTGTGTTTGACGCTTAACCGGGCTAATTCCAGCCGCATCGCGTCACTCAACCAGGGGCCTTCGCCGCAGGTCCCGGCAATAAATACCCCGTTGATATTCAGTTTCCGCTGATGCACCGCCAGCCGTTCAATCGATGCTTCGTCAATTTTAAAATCCGAGGTCAAAGGCGTAGGCGCCGCCGACCACACTCCGCATAATTTTTCTGTTTTCATTTTAGACTTTCTTTTTATTAACATTTTTGCAAGAAGCTCTAACTATTGCCCGTATTTTATTTGATTATCTTTAATGTGGTCTTAACTCCAATCATTGGGTATTTCTCCAATTTCATGATTAGGATATTTACTCTATCTACATTTTACTTTTTTTGTGCTCCGAAGAATTTGTTCCAAACGCTGACTTAACAATATATATTGTTAAGTCATACATGTTGATTGCATTGTTTTATTCATTAATATAATCAAACCAGTCGATAAAAGGCTCCTGAAACGCCAGCCATATATTATTGTCTTTCATGTCCTCAACAGCACGCGCCAATTCTTTCGAGTTGCTATCTCCGTAATTGAATGGATACAGTCCGTCAGCGCCTTGAACATGCATATCCATAAAGTATTTCTTGAATTGATTGAGAGACATATTGACTCGGATAATTGTAATTTCACCATTTTCCTCTTCTGGTGTCGGATCTTTACCAACAATAGTTGCTTCCGTGTGAACAAATATCTTGCAAGATGTTCCATTAATCATAGTAGTAAACGGCGAAAGATCAAAACCCTGGGCGGGAGCATTGTAATAACCTGGGCTTATAACATCAACCCAGCCGTTAGCTACCCATGCAGACACATCCAATCCTTGACGATAGTAATTTTGCTGGTCGAAACTGACTTTGAGTTTGATTCCTGGTCTTTTAGTCTGCATCATATTATAGATATCTGCGACAAACCCTGTCATAATATCGCGCTGTATTTGTTGCCAGTTGGCATTCATATAACAATCGGGAGTAAATACTTCGTACCGAGTGCTATATTCATCAATGACAGGTTGATCGTAGCCAAAGAAAGGGGGGTCTCGGAGAAATTGCAGATGAACTCCGTCAACACTGCTGTCAAGCGCATCTTCCAACGCATTAATAACATAATTTCTTACTTCAGGGTATGCGTAACTTAATCTCAAAGCATATGTGGTACCATCGATATTTCGCTGGCGATATGCATTGCTGTCATTCAATATCGGACCATTGTGTGAATCTGAGTATGGAGAAGAATAAAACGCTCCCATTCGTATCGCCACGTTAGTAGTAGTTCCCTGCTGATTACCTATATTGCATACCAGGGAAAGAGGATTTATATTATTGGTCAACAGATTCTGAACGAACTCTCCGGCAGTTCGGTCGCCGGCGCGGTAATAATGCGAAGGATCAATCCCGTTTGCGCCAAAGCTGACTCCATAACGAGTGTTTATATTAAATACGGTAGTAGTTCCGAGTTCCCAATCATAGGCATAGATTGGTACATTATTGAACCCCTCAACGACATTTTGTATACCAGCGGCGGTGTAAGCTCCAATAAAGAAACCGGAATAACCATCGCTATGGGTTATTATACGCGGAGCAATACTGCTACTTGCTGTAGCGATGTTGATATCTGCCGGCGAAAGTTTGCGAACAACAACGTGGGAAATTTTTAGCGGCGTAGTTTCGGAGTAACGAGAGATAGTAATAGTTTGTCCGGTCAAGTTATAACAACCAACAAAAGCATCTCCGACGGCAGAGGCCGCGATAGGTTGGTCCGAGCGCCAGTCTTCGAGATTTACGGTTTGCGGACTGGTTCCAAGTCCACTTACAACTGCATGGCTGTCTCTGCCGACGAGCCCGACATATAACGCACACCAGCCTGCATTAGGCAAAACCGCAGTACAAGTTGCGTCAGAGTTTGCGGCTTGTTTATAAGACAACGTCCGGTCAATACAGATGGTCGTATTTATAGTGTTCCAGCCGCCGTTCCAAGTACAAACATCTGGAGCAATAACTGATACATTATCAGCGACCAGACCGTTCGAAACGAAACCGGAAGTGTTGAACACATATGCATCTTTGCGGTCAATTAAAGAGTTGTTTGTGCCAAAGAGCTCAAAATAGAGTTTTATTTTGCCGGCTGGTAGATTCTGCAAATTTACCGTCCCGGAATGGGTTGCAGTTCCATCACTAGTCAGCGTCAGCGTCCAAAGATTCTGCTGGTTTTCTGTTGTCGGTACATAAGATATTTTCAACGTTTCATTTTGTTTTGCTGAAGCAGAAACCTTGAATGCGGTTGAAGCGTGTGTGAATCGAGGAAGATCAATGGCGGTTATACGGCTGGGAGTATAATGGAAAGCCGTCATAATAGACTGAAGGTTAGATTGCCCGAAAACATAGCCCGTTTCACGAGGACAGTATACCTTGATATATTTCTGACTTATGTCAAGCCCATCGAGTACGATTTTCAGTCCGTCGGGATTGGTGACGGTAGTGACATAAATCGAATATGTCTTGGGAAGCAGAGTGTATGTTGCGTTGTCATCACTGATGTATACATTCATATCCTCAACGATTTCCAAGCCAGTTTCTGATGAAGTTACAAGTTTTTCCAAGTTCAGAACAATCTGTTGAACATTAAAACCGGTTTCTGAATCATCCTTTTTTATTCCAATGCTGCGCTTCAAGTATGGGAACGCTACTGAGGAATAATAACCAAACATCGAGATAGTTCCAGCTAAAGGATCATTCGATGGATAGGACTCTTCATAGCCAACCATGCTGAAAATTTGTTTTCTGTCTGTTGCATGTACCAACTTCACCATTTGCGGAAGCGGGAGCTTTCCAAAAACATAGCCGCCAAGTGTACGTGGACAGCGCAATTTTATATATTGTTCGGAGATGCACAAACCATCGAGTACGATTTTTATTCCATTGGGAACTCTACCCATATATTTTGTATAACTGTCCGGGACACGCCTGTAAATTATGTTATCGCTGCTGACATATAATTCCATGTCATCAATGATTTCGGCACCTGTTTCAGTTGATGAAGTAATAAGTTTATCAAGATCAATAAGAATGCGGCTTACTTCCTGAGTATTATCGCCTTTGTTAATCCCGATACAACGATAGCTATAAGGGAAGGCCATGTTGGCAATAACTCCAAAATTAGACATAACCTCAGTTAATGGATCAGATGAGGATGAAGAGTTAATGTAACCGGTGGCGGCCGAAGTAAAAAGTGATTGGCTGTTTCCGAAAAGCGCGCTATTCAAGGTATATAGAGACATTATTTGAGAAAATGGATTTTTCCCGAAAACATACCAACTGAGTGTGCGGGCGCTGCAGATTTTGATATATGGCTGAGTAATGCCCAATCCGTCAAGCATGATTTCTAATGAGCCGTCAGACAATGTATTACAGGTGGTGACATATGTGGTATTGTCCACCAGTGTATAAGCTGCATTGTCGCTACTGGTATATATTTGCAGAGACCCGGGAATTTCAGACCCGGTTTCACTTGACCCTGTCTGAAGTTTTGTCAAGTGAAGGATCAGGCGGTTTACTATCAGAGCGGCATCGCTTCCGGTTCTGTGAACTCCGATACAACGATAAGCATAGGGAAAGGCAACGGGACCGATATAGCCCCAGTTAGTCATAGCTTCAGTTCGTGGATCCGCGCTAGATGAAGAATTCATATATCCTGTACTGTTGCCGTTTAGCAGCACATGGGTATCTTCGGCATTGCTTATAAAGATTCCGAAATAACAACAAAGCAAAATCGTCATTAATAAATTTTTCATAATATTCCCTTAACTTTAGGCGGCAACGAATTGCTGCACTTTTATCAATTTATTCGTAACTCATTTATAAACTGACATTCCACTGTATTTTTTGTCCATGACAACCGAACCGCACTTTGATGGTTTGCCGTTTTGTCGCCGTATTGGGCTCCCCCCGAAAACGTTTTTTCGGGCAGTTGGGAATGAGAGACAATCCATTCCATCGAAAAGACTTTAATCCCCTCCTTTCGTGCAATGTGATCTGACAACCGCAGATTCCCATCCGGCACTAATTAGCTCCTTCACTACGTTTCCCGAAAGCGGTGAACGGAATCTTTGGTTTTTCATATTTATTGCTTATCTATGCTTGCTTTTAAAAATTGTATTGCACTCTGTAACATTGGCATAGTGATGTTATGACCTTTATTAGATTCCTCATATAAATACAGAACATTCTGAAAATTTTCTTCTTCGCATCTGCGCTTTATTGCATCTGTATATGCTTTATATTCTTGTTCCGGAGTTCCTGCGTCAAGTGCTCCCCATGCCAGAAACAATTTTCGCGGAGGAATTAGCGAAACTACTTGATCCCAATCAATTCCATTCTGCAACATTCCTGGAATGTAATGATAAAGACAATGGACACAGCGGAACTGATAAAATTGATGTCTTAATGTGGTGAAACTGGAGAAACACGCGGTGGCTTTGACTTTGCGGTTAACTGACGCGAGGATATAGGCTTGAGTGCTGCCGCCAGACCACCCGATTGTACCAATAGATGTACACCCTAAAGATTCCAGTACTTCAACTGCGCGGGAATTGTCCCAAACCGATTTCCAGGCAAGACTTCTGTCGCGACTAGTCAATTCAGCATGCGCAAGTATTTCATAAAAAAACATCGTTGAGTACCCAAATTTTGCCTGCCGCTCTCCGAAGCATAAAGCATCAGGCGCAAGTACTCGGAATCCGTTCAGCGCCGCAATATAGCTGTACTGCATGGGATCTTCTGATTTCGGCTGGCAATGAAATTCCTTGCCTACGGGAAAAATATCGTTTCCGCCATGCCCATGAATGGACAGAAGTCCAGGAGCATTATCTGAGAGACCTTTTTTGAAAAGGTGATAAGCGGGAACGATCTCATCCTCATTGACGCAATATTCAATTCGTTGTTTAATAATTCCCGCAGGTAATTCAGTTTCATTGATTACTTTAGTGTTCAGCGGAACTGATGGCGTCTCAAATTCACCAAGAATCCTTCGGAACCGCTTATTAATTTCATGAGTGGTAATCTCTTCTGGGTAGCCAGTTGGAATGCCGATTAGTTTATCAGGTATATATGTCATTTAAACAAATCCTTATTATGTCAAGCATATCCACTATAATACTTAAAAGGAAACTCTTCTTGACGGCATAAATTTTCATCTCCGGCAGCATAAAGCCAATCATTACGCCTACTATGTTGCGTGAAAATTTATCCTCTTTTATTGATTTCGTCTGTTGCTGCTTTCTCAATCTGTCCAGAAAAATTGTCGAGGTTAATTTCACTATTAGAGTCAACGACGATTACCGGACGGATTGCGGCAACACAGCCTTTGTCTTTAAATTCCTCGCACGGCATAGTTATCTCAAAATCTTTTTTCTGCCAGTCCGAGCTTTCGATCTTGACTGCTTCCGGATAGATACCTTTAATATGTTGATTTTTTCTGTTACAAATATAAACACCTAGTCTGAATGTACCTGTGCCTTTTACATAAACGCTCATTCTGATTACGTCCCCGGGAGCCGCTGCGATTAACGCGCCATAAAGATGAAAAACCTGTTTGGCGTCATTTTTTATCATCAGGTAGTTTTTACCATCCTGAGCGGATTCTGACAGTATCTGAAGCGTACCCGGCTTTAAGTTGTTGTTAATTGTCCAGTTGGCCGGAAAATTACCATCGATCTCTTCAAAACTGTTGTTGCTGCTGATTTCTTTACTTTCGGCAAAAGCCTGAAATCCCCAAAATCCAATGATTACGAATAGAGTCAGTTTTTTCCCCATTTCTAGCGCTCCCCTTAAAATAATTTTATTTCACATTGCAATCTATCCCCGGGTTGGATCGAATCGATGTGCATATCCTGGCGAAGTAAGATCATAATTTTCTCCACCTCTGTATAGATTTCCTATATGCGGCATTACAATAACAAATTCTTTTGTTATATAATCCTCATAAACACGAAAATTAGAGAACTGGATATACTCGGAGTGATTTTCTTCTTTATCAGCCACTGTTCTTGCACTTTCTTTAATGATACAGCCGGATATTTCATCCACTTCAGCAATGACTAAAGGACGGCGTGGAAGATTCCCCTGCGGATTTTCAGATGTGATATTTCCAATCCAATATAAAACGTCATTTTTTGAGTTTCTTATAAGCCTGGACCCTGAAGCCGGAGAGAAAAACAATTCTCCATCACTGTAAGTCCAGGATTTTACAGCAGACCAGGTTTTTCCTCCATCAGATGAAAAAGAATACCACTTACGAGATGGAACAGCGCTTATTTTACCATAGCCTCCAGGATTGCTGCCTCTCATGATCATAAGAATCCTGCCGTCTTTCAATTCAGCTACTGCAGGTTCACAAAGTCCTCTTGTGGACAATTCAGGAGAGATATTTAAAACATTGCTCATTGTCCATTTAATCTTGTCATTTTGCAATTCCCCTGAAAAACATGCGGCAGACAAATAATCTGAGGCATGCCCGGAGTTGTTAATTGGCGCCACAGCAGCAGGAAGTATTATTTTCCCCTTTATTTTTGCTGGGGCGCAAAAGCTTATCAGCGCACAATTTTTTCCATAATAAATTCCCGGCGCCCAGTTGACAGAGTCATAGCCTTCCGCTATAAGCTGAATTGGCTCGCTGAAAGTTTTACCATGATTATCAGATATTTGATAAAAAATGCGCAATTTTGCATTTCTGTCTTCTGAATACCCTTCGTTTTTATAAAGAGCATAATTATAAAAGAAAAACATCCTGCCAGTTTCAGCATCATGCATAAGAGCGCTTTCAGTATATCGCCACGTGCCTTCTTCTGTAATTTCTGGCTCATAAATTACTTCCGGTACTGACCATGTCCCGCCGTTATCCTGGCTGGTTCTCCTGAAATAAGTGGAGAAAGTATCACTCCGGGGGAGGAAGCAGAATTGCTGAAGCAGATGTGTTTTTTCTTTGTTTACATAAATTGTATTGATGTCAAAAATAGCAGTTCCGTTTGCTGTCGGGATGATTTCAGTACAAATTGTTTTCATAAACTTCCTATTCATTTTGAAAATTCAAGGCCTTTCCGCAACCGGCAAACGGAGTTTAAATTTATTCATGCGAGAGGAACTGGCATGTCCGTCTAAATAAAGTGCGTTTACCTCGAGATCATGCCTATAAGCAGTGCTTTGATCCAGTAATGTGTCCTCATAGGCGACATAATACATGTTAATGGGTTCACTCAACAAAACAGCATCACTGTTTTTCTTAACACGACTGGACTTCAGATAGCCTTGCATGGTTATCCCCGTAGAGTAATGGATTCCAGCCCACTCTCTCAGCCAATAATTCATTCCATAATCTATCACGTAATTTTTATATGCTTTAACAGAGGGACAAGCAAGAAGGCCTGCTTCTTTTCTATAAGTACCATACAGAGTTTCATTTGCAGCAGTCGCATGAGATCCATTGCGAGTAAGGGCTTTAATGTATCCGGTTGTATAATAAGCTATTACGGCATAAGGATCATTTGTCATATAATAATACCATGAGCGACCTCCGGTTCCATCATTAGTATTAAATGCCGGAATAAAATCGTTGAAATCACCCATGTAACTAATAAATCCCAAATGACATTGTTTCATATTATTAATACACGAACTTTTCTTTGCCCGGTCTCGCGCTTTATTAAGGGCTGGAAGCAGCATGGCTGCGAGGATTGCGATGATCGCTATCACAATGAGGAGTTCTATCAAAGTAAAACCGTTGCGTATCAACGACTTGCGCCTGTGCATGGCGCTGCCGGCCAAGCAGTGCGGAAAGTCTTTTCTCGGCTGGTGCACCTCCTGATATCGCCGGTGCAACAGTTTTTCGTTGAAATGAAGCGAAGACACTGAGAAGCTTTTTTTAAATTTAAAAAACATTTTTCACTCTCCTGCTTTTGGGTTGTCTGTGTGCTGTTTTTGTTCTTTATACAGTCTGCATATTATTTTTTAAGATCAAATACGACTTCGGCACTTTTCCCGGAACAAAGTTCTTTTGCTATGATCTTCCATTTACCGGGAGCATCATTTACGGCCGTGCTAAATCGAACGGTCAATATTCCATTATCAATAATCGTATTGCCGCCATATTCCCAAACCTCTTTACCATCAGGAGCATAAACCGTCACCTCGGCAGGAACAAGTTCCCTGACTGGTGTATTTTTATCCGACAATAGTTCAAATCCGGCGATCAAGGTGTCACCGCAAGTTAAGATGCCCGGAGAATTGCGGGATATGATTTTATGAATTTTATCCTGGTAGAGAACAATGGGATTTGCACTCAAACGTTCAATTGTTAATTCTCCGATATTCCAGCCATCTTTTTTGCTCTTTTCCAAAAACAGCTCCTTGTTGTTCCATAAATCATACGCAAAATAGCCAGCCTTTATCAGTATTTTTTTATTTGAATCCGGACTGATTGCGACTCTTGCCTTGAGGTATTTGTAAACTCCAGCATCCCAATTATCATTTTGAGCTTTCTGTAAACCTCTAAGCTCTTCATCTGATTCAACATCAAAAACCCATGCTATTGGAACTCTGTTTATCTGATTAACTCTCACAATTGTATTTTCGCTGATAGGCTTTACAACAGAATGGTTCAGATATGTATCTACATATTTTCGGCATCGCTCAATACGTTCAGGCTTGCCAAGGTCATTCAACCCTTCCCCGAAAGGACCATCAGCTTTCATTGCACCATTTATGTTTATCGTGGTATTACTGTCTGTCACCACCACACCGCCCCTGGTGATGTAGTCCTCGAAGGCTTTTCTCTCTCCTTTAGTCATCCATTGATGATCATTTATGAAAATTATATTGTATTGGGGAAGGATTCCCTGCATTATTTCTTCTGTACTGATTAAGTCCAGTTTTGTTCCGGCGCGTTGAAAGTTCTCTAAGGCAGTACTCATATAATAGGGACGTGTGTGCGGGTCTTTCGATCTGAAGCAATTTTGGGCAAGTCCAAAAAACAATGCCCCTTTTTCATGCGTTGTTTCCTGCAATTTTAAGAATTCGGATATTTTCGCAACTTTCCCGGCAACAGCTTTGGTGCCCTGCCATGTTGCCTCCTCCTGTTCAAAATAACCTTTTTTCCGATCATCAAGATGATATAATCCAATAAATTTTGGAGCTTCAGCCAATATACGGTACAATACTCCCCGCTGAAATTCAGGCCCCCATGCAATCAATGATGCCGAAATAAATATGCCGACAGGCTTGTTACGATTATTCATCAATGCTGTTTCTATTGCAAATGGATATTGGTGCAGCCAGAAAAGATATTGATAGAATGATGCTGTATTATACGCTTTCGCGCTGAGCGGCGGATAAAATCCCCGTGGGATGTAAAGCGGACCGGACATGCATCCGGCATCTGCCACCAAACTCCCGGGCCATCCGCTTTCTATGCCTTCCATTGCCGCCTGGCATATCCTGTTATAATTGCCACAGTGATAACGGAAATATTGCAGCCATGGATTGTTGTCATCAATGATTCCGGGGGAAACTGCCGGCATAAAAACATTATTTCCCTCTTTCATTTTATTCATCGGCGGCAGATCATTTTTGGTTAGTCTGGTTTTCTTTTGAAGCTCCGTCATCGTTACAGGATTGAAATCGTAGTTTCCCCCCATGGAACCATCGTCGTTGGTGAAAAAGTAAGGAACAATTATCGGAGACATCGAATTACGTAATAATGAAACTTGCCTTCTCAATCCCTCGCGGTACTCATCAAGATAATTTGCGACGAATCCACGCCAGCTTAAAGCTTCATGATTAACTCCATGTTTGTGAATTGTGCCATCATATAAAATCAATTTCTCATCCGGCTTGTCTGTATATAAATTCATCGCAGTTGGGCGTGCGCTTACCATAAGATTATTCCGGAGGAGCAGATCAAGGTAGTTGCCGAGAATTGACGCCGTTTTAGAATTAGTCCAAGCGCCTTCAAATTGATACAAGTCATAAATCATTGCATTTACGTTATTGTCGCGAATATATTTTAATGCTAAATCCTCTCTGGCAGAATTCTTGCGATGCCCTTTCCCTACTAGGAATGGAAAAGAATTATTACGCCTTTCCGGACAAATCCAGATGTTCGCCTGATTAATTTTTTGTCCGTCAATAAAACCTTCAAGCAGATATTCTCCGCACCGGAACAGCGTTGTATCAATTTGTTCCTGAGTCGAAAAAGTCTTAAGTTTGTTTGTCGGATAAATTTTTCCCCATACAACATTTTCATTTAAGCGTAATTGTATTTTTATTTCCTGTCCTGCATATTTGTTCCCGTAAATATCTATTGACAATGGAACAATCTCCCCGCGCTGGAATGCTTTCCGCGGAATCCCGCCTTGTGCCGCATTAAACTTTACCGCAAAATCCGGAATCTTATCTTTAGTCTTCCAATCTTTGGCTTGAATATTAACATTTTTCCCATCAAAAATACAAAGCCGATGAATCAATCTGAGCACAGGTTCGTAATTGCTCAAATTCATGCACGTACCAACAAGACCGGAGTATGGATAATTTGAGTTAACATTCTTATACCATACAAGTGCGGCGTTTCCTTCTTCACTAATTACCAGTGGTGTAACATCATTGCAGGGCACCCCTATTTGGAGATATTTCATCCATTTATCGCTATCTTCTGAAAGCCCCCAAATTCTCCCTTCCGGTGTCAATATACGCCCCTTACCCTTTAGTCCATACACCGGATGAATGCCAAAGCATCTGGTTATATATTTATCTGTATCTTTGACATATACATCGTGTTCAAAGATATTAAAATCATTCGCGCCTTCAAAAGCATAAAGAGTATTACCGGTTGGCGCGACCCAGCGTCCGCCATTCTCGCAGTAACGATATAGCGTGGAAGTCTTATCCCATGGTTCTGCCAATCCATTCGGGGTAATATCGCTGAGTTGCAGGACAACTGTGTTATAACATGCTCTTCCCTTAATTTTTTCTTCAATCCATTTGAGCAACTGCGGCGTATTCATCAATTTGAATCCGTAAGCGGTAAAATAATTAATTGCCGGTTCTATGTCGCCTGCATATCGAACACTGTATGTGTCATCATAAAAGAGTATCCGTTCTTTAACAGCTCTGTCTTCAATGACGGCTTCAACACCAAGCGCAATGGCAGCAGTACCGAATAAAAACAGCAAAATAGAAACTTTTTTAAAAACATTAAATAACTGCATGGGTCTTCTCCTTAATATTTTTATTGTTCTGCATGAAATTATATCTTTTCATCATTCCGTCTTTCATGTTTTTTGAATTACAAGCTCCATAGTTTTAGCCGGCACATTATTTTCACTCAGGACTTGGGCTAACAAGACTCCGATTTTTCTCTTGATGTAGTTATATATAATACTATATAACTATGGGTTTGTCAATAGCCGGATTGCAGTCGTCGATTAAAAAAATGAAAATATTATATCCGCCATGACTAACAGTACTTAATTTTATCCTGTATTTGGGCTTGATCATACAGCAAGTCGTAAAAGCGCAGGCAGGATGCCTGTGCTATACTCTGCACGGCTGAAATTTTAAAAATAGACGAGTAGGATTGTGGATTGGATTTTTTCGATCCGACTGATTGGCGATATGAATATCGCCTGAAAGAGGAACGGAAAAATACAGCCGCAAG
>Ga0172379_10001213_pt1 | contig 53711 bp, 42 predicted proteins | sample GrowelOW334metaG_FD_119756 | JGI IMG/M metagenome (GOLD analysis project Ga0172379, IMG submission 119756) | Groundwater microbial communities from an aquifer near a municipal landfill in Southern Ontario, Canada - Groundwater well OW334 metaG | ecosystem: Environmental > Aquatic > Deep... | reverse complement strand
CCGGATTTCAGAACGCGAAGGAAAACATGAAAGCGCAACAAGACCTTTGCCCGCTTTGCGGCGGACGCAAGACATCGGGCGAGACGACCTTTAGCGCCGACCTGGGCAGCGGCGTGGTCGTCGTCCGGCACGTGCAGGCCACGGTCTGCTCCCAATGCGGCGAGGAGTGGATTGACGACGCCACCGCGCGGCGTTTGGAGGAGATCGTCGCGGGAGCGCGGCACAAGCAGCTTGAAGTGGAAGTCGCCAGCCTGGCCGGCCCCGTCGTCGACGCCGCCATGGTTCACGAGAAGCCCGATAAGAAATACGGTTCGTGAACGCGCGGCGCAGCGTCTGCGGCGAGTGAATGACTGCGCCCCCAATTCTTCACTCATCACTCTGAACTCTTCACTGTCCTCCCCCTTTCTCGCTTGCCCCCCGCCAGCCGCCGGGAGGACTATGACCGGAGAAGGCGACAGTGGAAGAACCGAAACCAATCAAGATCGGCGACAAAGATGGTGGAAGACCTCACGCGAATGCGCTCGTTTGACAAGTTCCAATACAGTCGATTGCTCTCCGAGGCACGCAGTGCCGCTCGCAAAGCTCCCGGTGCTGAGATTTGCGGCTTGATTGTGGATACGGGTCATCACCTCTCATTCGTCCTGACGCGCAATGTTGCCAGACGTTTTGGAAGCTTCGTGTTATCACGCCGCGATGTGCGCCGGGTTGCAACTGCCGTCAAGGTTCTCGGACAGAAAATCGTTGGCACATTTCATTCGCATCCCTTGTCGCTAGCCGAGCCAGGCACATCTGATATCAAGAATACCGTGGATGACTCGCTGATGTTCATCTTCGACTGCATCGGGAGAAAGGGACGTCTTTGGCGGATCAAGCAAGGCCGGGCGCGTGAATTGAAATTCCGTTTCATTTGACCGCTGAGAGCTTCCCTCCCCCGCCCCTTTCCCGCTTGCCCCCGCCCGCCTCCGGGAGAATGATGCGCGAGAAGGAGAAGCGGAAAGGATTCCATGAAACATAGCAATTTCAAACGACGCCTTAAGGAGATTGAACAGGCGGAAAAGCGTGGTCTCAGTTCGTGCAGCACAGAGCTTGCCACCCAGCTAATCAAAGATTATCCCGACCGTGGACGTGCTTGGTTCGAGTTCGGCAGGCAGGTTTATCCTACAGGCCGTTACGACGATGCTCTCTTAGCTTTGCGACGAGCCCTTCGACTCTGCCCGCCCGAAAAGCGTCATCTCGTTCAAGGGCATTTGGGTCACCTTTATCGCAAGAAGGGTGAATTTCGTCGTGCCGAGGCTTGGTATCGGAAGGCTCTTGCAGGCGACCCACGAGATGCGACTTGGCACATTTTCCTTGGTGCGTTGCTCACGGATTCCGGTCGCCTCAAGGAGGCCGAAGCCATCTACCGAAAAGCCACTCGCTGTCCCGAAGGCTGCATTGACGAAGCGTATCTGAACTTGGGGCTCGTCCTCAAAGTGCAACAGCACTACGCGGAGGCCCGCGCATGCTTTAAGAAAGCGCTTAAGGTTACACCCACCTATAAGGAAGCTCGCCAAGAACTGAAGGAAATCGAACATCTCCACATTCTTACAGCGCGGAAGGGTTGGAAGAGGCGGCGTTAGTTTAGGCGGAGTCACGCTCCACCTTTCGGTGTCCTTCCGCACATTCCGTGGTTCCACTGCCCCGCGGCCGGCGGCTCACTCCTTCGGCGGGTTCACCTCGCGGGTGGCGGCGCCGTGGGTGTCGCTGAGGATGAGGATCGCCAGTTTCTCGACCGCGCCCAGCTCGGCGGGCTTGAGCATCTGGTAGTCGAGGCCGTTGCGGGGCGACGGCTCCGCGCCGCCGGTGGAGGGCTGGGGGTTGAGCGCGGCGGGCGCGTTCAGGCTCGCGTAGTCGAACCGGCCGCGCAGGTCGGTGTAGCCGTCCTTGAAGAATCGGACGGTGCCGCTCTTGAGCCGCGCATAGACCTTCACGTAGGCGCGCGAGACGGGCTTGTCGGTGGCGATGTCGCGGGCTTCGAGGCGGCCGTAGTTCTCGGCGAGGGTGAGCTTCAGGGTGTTGGCGTGATACGGCAAGGCCCTGCGCTGGCCGGCGGCCACGACCTCGACGAGCACGTTGGCCTTGGCGAACTCGGCGGGCAACGGCACGTCGAGCTTGTCGCTGCCCGGTGGCAACGGCTGGCCGGCGGTCTTGTTTGGCTTGATGATGCTGAAGCGGCTCGCGTCCTCGCTCACGAACGGACTGCTGCTGAAGGAGAACTCCGGGTCCATGAGGTAGTAGTTGATGGTGACTTCGCCGAGGTTCTTCCAGGTGAGCGCGATGGTCTTGTTCTCGACCTTGAAGTCGAAGGTCGGCTCGGTGGATGCCAGCTCGCTCTGCTGTTTCTCGCGGTCGGGCTTGTCGCCGGCTTTCGCGGTGGCGGTCCTGCCCTCAATCTCATTGAGCTGCGAGGCGACCTCGGCGAAAAGCTTCTGCCAGCGCGGCACGGGGTGGCCGGCGTATTGCTTCGCGATGGCGTGGGCTTCGGCGAGGTTGGCCTCGTAGAAGGCGGCGTAGCAGCGGAGGTAGTCGTGCTGGATGCGCGTCGGGAGCTGCTTCGGCTCGATGGCCTTGAACCGCGCGAGCGATTCCTCCACGCGGTCCTGAAGGAAGAGGTAGTAGGTGACGCTCATGCTGTCCATCGCGTCGAGCGCGGGTTTGTGCGCGAGGATGTAGAGCAGGTGCAGGTATTGGTCGTGCATGGCGGGGTTGGCGATGCGCCAGTCGTTACCAAGCCGGTGGGCGCGCTGGTTCACGAGCGGCGAGTATTCGAGGTGCTCGTAAGCGCGCCGCTCGACCGGGTCGAGCAGGAGGAGCTTGCAGGCGAGATACGGCCCGCACTCCGCCAGGAAGTCGTCCTTGTGCCGCAGCCACTCGCGCAACGCCGGCGTGTCGTTGTGGACGACGCCGTAGCTATAGATGGTCTCATTCCAGACGTGGTGCGCCTGCATGAACGCGGCGAGTTTCCGGAAGAAGTCCACGCCCTGCCGGCAACGCCACGCGACGCGCACGAGGTCGAGCCGTTCGAGGTTGTTCTGCTCCAGGAACGCGAACACATCGCCGTCGCTGCCGTATTGGGAGACGTAGTCCCACGAAGCCTTGTCCACCTGGCTAAGCTTGGCGACGACGTTGAACGCGAACGGTTTCGCGGCGGCGGCGCTGCGGCCGGCGACGGCGACGTTGACGGGATAGTGCGGGAATTTCGCCGCCGCGTCGGGGACGCGGCCTACAGTCGCGGGGAAGTAGAAGTAGTATTCCAGCTTCGTGGTCGTGTAAGGCTCCAGCCGCAACCGGCGCGAATCGGTCGGCTTGCTGCCGAGCACCGGCAACGCGCCCTGCGGGATTTGCAGGAGCACCTCGGCCTTCACGGGCGTGCTGGTCGGGTTGGTGACGACGACGTTGGCGCCATAAACGACGCCGATGAGGAACTCCTCGGTCACGTATTTCTCGAACTTCTCGTTCCCCTCCTCGCGGTAGCGGTCGCCCTGCCGGAAGAAGCTCTGCGAGACGAGCAGCGCGGCCTGTTGCGCGGCGGCGGGAGCGGTCGGCTTGATCTGCTTGTGATAGACGATGACCGGGCCTTTCGCGGGGCGCGCGGCCTCGAACGGGAGGTCGAGCACGGCCAGCGCGAGCATCATCTCGGTGAAATTGCGGTGCGCCTCGGCAATGTGCGGCGAGACGAACGGGGCTTTCGCGCCGTCGGCGATCCACTGCGCGTAGTCGCGCCAGAAGGCATTGACGGTGACGAGGCCGGCGTTCTGCTGGTCGAGCGGGAGGTTGTAGTAGTTGTTCTCGGCCCATTCCTTCGTCGGGCCAAGCTGCCGGTAGTAGGCGCGAACCTCCCCGCGAGCGTGTTTGGCGGCTTCGAAGCCAAAGAAGCTGAGATTCTGGGCTTTCGACTTGTCTGCCCAGTCTGCATCACGCGCGTCGGCAAGGCCGGCCTTTCTCACTGCAAGCCGGCGTTCTTTAGCCCGCTCCAACAGTTCACTTTCCTGAGGTTCCTTGGCCACCTCTTCTTTCAGAGTGGCCAGCTTGTCCATCTGCTTTGCGTCGAGCGAGAGCCGGGACGCGCGCATTCTTGCCGGCGCTGCGACCTCCAGCGATACCACTGATGGTGACGCAGGCATGGCAGCCGGTGCTGGAGCGGGGGCAGTGGTAATCACACCCCCTCCAGCATAGCTGACGGCGCCTGAAATCGTCACCGCGCCATTGCCGCCGCCGAGCCGATAAGCGCCACTGGCAATTTGAATCTCCAGCGCCCGACCGCGCAGCGCCGTCTCGAAGAGCCGGTCCTGCTCGTCGGGGTTCGGCGGGATCATCTCCCACAGCTCGCGCAGATGACGCGCGGCGCTGGTGGCTTCACCCTTCTCGCGCTGGGCCAGCAGCGCACGCTCGACGACGTTCAGCCGCGCATACGCCCACGGCTCCCGGTAGCGTGCAAGGTCGTTGCCGAGCAGATAGTCGTCCATGAACGTCTTGTCCTTCTTGTTGGCAAGGTAGGGACGAACCACCTTCCCGAAGAAGGCCGGGTCTTTTCTGGAGAGGAAGAAGTTCAGTTCGTGGCAGGCGAACTCGCTGTATTTCGCGCGCCGCTCGTCGTCCTTGAGCTTGGGCCATTGCAGCAGCCACGCGAACTTCGCGAGGTTGACGTCGTTGCTGAGCGTGGTGAAGAGCGCGTGGACACTGCCGAGCGTGTCGTAGCCTTCCATCTCTCCCGCAGCCGCGAGCTTTTGCCCGGGCGTCAGGACGGTGATCTCCTTCTTCTCTGCAAACGGCTTCACTGGATCGAGGCTCTGCGCGAGCCGCAGGTCGGCGAACTTCGTGCCCGCCTCCGGCAGCGCGAACGAGCGCCAGACGGCGTTTACCAGATCCTCGGCATACACCTGCACGTGCTGGCGGTCGCCAAGCGACTTGCGCTCGATGCGCACCACGCCGTCCTTGTCCGGCACGAGGTTGTAGATCACCGGCGCGCTCGCAGCGAGGAAGTCGAGATTCGTTTCCGCCGCCGCGCCATGAACACCGCCGGATCTCAAGGAGTCTGGTTTGCCCGCGGCAGCGGGGCCATAAGCCGCTCCCGCACGGCCACCGCGCGAGAAGCCCGCAGCCTCCCCACCTCTCTGCTGAAGCTCTTCCAGCCCTGTCTCGCGCGTCTCCCACGGGTTCAACAGCAGACCCGGCCGCGTGAGCATGTTGCCGGGGAACTTCTGGCCATAACGGCGTTCGAGGATGTAGCGATACTCGTCGCCGATCTCGCGGCCGGCGGCGTAGAGGTTCGGCTGCTTCGCCGGAACGCCCGCCGCAGCGCCATAGCGCGTAAAACCACCCAGCCCGCTGAATAATCCCCTCCCCGGCTCGAAGCGGCTCGCGGCAATGTGGACGCGTGTGAACGGAGAAGCGTTGGCGAGCTTGATCTCGACGACATCCTTCTCCGCGCTTACGCCCGTGATGTTCAGCGGCGCGGTTTCCTTGGCCTGTAGCTGCCGGTTCCTGCCGAGGAACCAACCGCTGACAAGCTTGCCCTCCGTGACTTTGATCGTCACCGTGCAGTAGTCGTCGCGGAACCGCAACGAGTAATCGCCCGCGGGCAGCCTGGGAATGACGAGCCATTCGCCATCAGCCTTCACTTGCGCCGTATGGTCTGCCACGAAGGTGCCCGCGCGAGTTTCCAGCAACGAGAACTCGCGCGACCGCAGCGGCAACGGCACGCGAATGTCCTCACCGCTTAGAGCATGAACCACGCTCGGCCACGTGCGCTCGAAGTCGTCCAGCACCCAGATGCTCTCGCGGCCATTGGGACAGCGGGCACGCACACTGCTCAGCCCGGCCAGCGAGCCAAGAGCGACCCGGCCCTTGTCATCGGTCTTAAGCGCTACCGTCTGCGGACGCGAGAACTCGCGGTGGTAGAACATAAAGACAACCTGCTGGTCAGCCAACGCCTCGCCGTTCTTGCCGAGCAGTTCATAAACGTAATCGCCGCCGAATTTCGACAGATGGCCGTCGCTGGTCGCGTCGGTCTTGTCCATGCCGTTGATGGTCCACGTGTGCGACACACTGAGATCGCGTTTCGTGCCGCCGGCACTCAGCACATCCACCTTGCCGCTGAGCGTGGCCGTCAGCCGCGCCAACCGGTCGGGAACGACAAGCGTGTGCGTCAACTCGCTCGCGGCGCTGAGCTTGAGGTCTTTGACCTCGCGTGTTGTGGAGATGCCATCGAGCGTTGTGGTGACGAGCGTGAGTTTCGGCTCCTGAATGACCGCCGGATCGAGATGCGACTCGCCCAGCATGAGCGTCGCGCGCACTGCAAGTGTCGCCTCGCGCCGGGCGAGAAGCTGCTCACGCTCGACGTGGAACTGCGCATCGAGCCTGTAGTCCTCCGCGTGATGCTGGAACTGCGTGAGCGTGGCAAACGTCCCCGCCGGATCGGCAATGATGATCTGCCGTGTGCCGGGCTGCTGCGTGAACGGCACGCTGATGCGGCCGAGCTTTTCGTCGCGCGTGAACTTGCGACCGTCCAGCCAGATAACGGCGTCTTTCACCGGCACGCCCTGCTCGTCGAGCACCGTGAGCAAATCGCCGCCGGGGCCGGTCTGCTGGAGCAGTTGCCATTGGCCGACGCGGACGAGCACGCGGCTGCTGCGACCGCCGCCAATGAACTCCACGATCCACGCGCCGCGCTTCCCTTTCAGTTCCGAGAACTTGAACACTTGGCGAACTCGCTTGAAGGGACCGGTGTCGAAAGCGTGCGTCTGCTCGCTGTTGGCGACCAGACCGTCGAGGTTGAGGTCGGTATTAAGTTGGCGGTGCTGCGTGAGAAAGAAGTTCAGCGCGTTGATCTCGTAAATCTTCACCAGCAGCTTCGGCGTGTTCTTGACGACCACGTCCACCGCCACGTCGGCGCCGGGCGTGGTGAACTGCACGTTCGTCGGCAGAAACTCGATGTCCACGCGTTCCTTCAACCGCTGAAACTCCGTCGGCGTCAGCAACGACGCCCACCGCTCGGCCGCGCCGATGCCGTTGATGATCATCGCCTCCGCCAGCAGCGGCTTCAGCCACGTGTCGCGAACGTAATCAGTCCACGGCGCGAGCAGCGCCTCCGCCTCGGCATCGGGTTTGGCGGCGGCGAAGAGACGGAGGAAGTAGTCGCGCACGAGCGGCTCGTCGTTGTGAATCGGCCGGGCGACAAGCAGCGGCTCGGCAAGGCTGGCGCTGAGGTCGCAGAGCGGCTGGCCGGTCTGAGTGAAGGACTGGAGCCACTTCGGGTTCACGTAGAACAAGCTGCGGGGGAGCTTGAGGTATTCAAGGAACCGTTCGCGGTCATAGACGCCCTTCTTGCGGTCGTGGTCGAGGCGCAAGTAAAGCGCGTGGGCCTTCAGCGTGTTGAAAGCCGGCGGTAACGTCTTCGCATAGCCCCAGACGCGCTCCAGCCACGCCTCGCGCTCGGCGGCGTCGAACTCCATGTCGGCATCGGCGGAGGGCGCGAGTTTGCGGAGCTTGGTGAATACGAACGGCTCGCTCGTCGCCAGCGATGGGACAGCTTGGACGAGGGCGTCGAGTTGTTCTGGCAACAGCGTGCGGTGAATGGCGAACTCGCCAAAGCCGCGCGACTCGCGCGATTTCAGGTCAGTGGCGATCAGTTCCACCAGATTCGGCACGTCGGGTCGCTGGAGTTTCGACAACAACGCCCGCCGACGCTGCTCGTCGAGCGGCACGCGATGCTTCACCAATTCCTCCAGCGCCTGCTGCGACAGGCTGCCGAGCGCACCGTCGTGAACCAGTGCGTCCCGCTCGAAGACACTGCGCGCTATCCGCTTCGAGTCGAGCGATGACGGCAGGTTGGGCTTCTTGTCGCGCGCCTCCTGGACGTGGTTGAAGTGAAGATTCAGCCGCTCGCGCAGATAGGCCAACGTCTTCTGTGGGTCTCGCTCGTAACTAATCAGCGCCTCGCGGTTTTCAATGATGCGCCGTCGCTCGGAGTCGGGAAACCGCTTCTTCCACTGCGCCATAACCTCCGCGAGCTTCTCCGCGTCGCGGCAGCTCTGATAATGAAGCGCGTGGTAGTAATAGAAGTCCTCGCTCCCCGGCACGAGTTCGCCGAGCGCCTTCGCGCGGTCGGGCGCGAGAGCGAAGCGTTCGATGAACCCGACTTCGTTCTCGGCGCGCGCGACGCCGGGCAGATAGGTAAGGGCCAACGCCGCGAGCGCGGCAAGGAATCGAGCGTGTGTTTTCATAAGCATCATGGGTTTGGTCTCCATGTTGGTTTCGCTGGCATTAGACGGCGACAACAGGAAAAAGCTCCCTGCAAGATCATTCCATCAGACAGTAGCCGGCAGATTACACACCTCCGGACGAGAAAACCATCCTCCACGTGAATCAATGTTTATCTGCGACTGTCCTGCCCCGCCTGCCGCGCAGACAACCATCGCTCCACGAGCATCGCGGCGGGGATCATCAGATAGACATCCAAAGGCATCCGGTAGCGATCTTTGGAAAGGGTCACGGCCGCCACGGCTATGAAGGTGGCAAAATAGATGGCAACGATGGCGGCGCGGCGGCGGTCGAGTCCCCCGCGCCACCAGCCGAGCAGGCCCAATAAAAACACGGGACCAAAACTCAGCACGCCAACCAGTTTGGTAAGCCATGTGGTGTAGATATTTTGAGTCTGGGTTTCGGGCCAGAGGCGGAAGAGGTTGGCGGCTTTGCAAAGCCAAAGCCATGCCGTGCGGCCAGGATGCTCGCGCACGTAGCGCAACGCGTCGTCGCGCAGGAAGTGTTCGCCAGCCAGTTCGTTGGTCCGGAAAGAGTCGCGGTAAGGCACCCAGACAGTTGCGCGCGGCTCCAACCGAATCACGCTGCCGGATGAGCCGGTTGCCTTGGGGTTGTTGCCATACCAGAAGCAAAGCCATTGTTGCGTGCCCATGACCGGCTCACCCAGAACCGCCCAGTTCCGCAGCGGCCACGGTGCAACAATAACCAACGCCAGCGCCATCACCCCCAGCGCCTTTCGCCAATGTTGCCGTCCCAACCAAAGCGGAACCAGCAGCACTGCCGGCAGCAGATATGGGATGGTCAACGTGCCCACGCCCAAGCCGACGCCCGCGAGGATGACGGAGGGACGGCCCGCACCGTTGTAAATCCGCAGCAAGCCCAGCGTCCCCGCCAGCAGCGCCACGGTAAAGAGCGTCATCGGAAAGAGCGTGCCCGCCGCATAGACATAGACCGGATAGACTGCCACGACCACCGCCGTCCACAAGGCTGCGCGTTCGGAAGCGCCCAATTCCCGCGCCACCCGGAACGCGAGCCAGATGGCCACGCCCCACAGGAGCGATTGCCAGACGCGAATGCCGGCGAGGCCGCGATCAAGACTGTAGGCGGCGGCAAGGAAGAGGGTCTGGCCCGGAGCGCGAAACGCCGTGGGATGCGTGCCGTCCATCGAGTAGGTGCCGTGGTCGAGCAGGTTGCGGGCGATGGCGTCATATTCCTGCTCGTCCTGCCACACAAACTCGCTCGGCAAAGCACCGCACCAGAGCAACCGCAGTGCCACACCGACTACAATGATTGCCCCCAACCATCGCGCAATCGTCCTCGTTTCCGCCAGTCGCTGCCACATGATCACCACCGCCGCGCTCGCAAACACGATGAGTATCGGGTCGGTCGGCAACCGGAACCTCGTGCAGGCCGCCAACACCGGCAGACCCAGACCAAACGTCCCCCACACCAAATAGAACGGCAACAGTTGACGCCAACGCCGCGCGTTCGCCAGCAAACCACACAAGCCCAGCAGCAACACCGGATAAAATGACGCCGCAGCCAGGTATTGATTGCGCCGCGAAGTGTGGTCATTGGACTGGTTAGTCTGACTAAACGCCGAGTGAAGCGTCCGCAATTTCTTCAGGTAAAGCAACGCGCAGTGGAGCGGCTGCTCACGCAAATAACGCCACGCCTCCCCCGCCAACAACCGGTCCGCCTCAATCTCATCGAGCTTATCCAGACACGCGCACAACCTGTCAAACCGCTCGCGCGACTCCGGTATCGTAGCGCGGCCCAGACAGTTCGATTCCATGCCAACCGGCCCCAAGAAGCGATCATCGGCATCACCCCGGCTGAACTCGCAATTACCCCGCCAGAGCGTGCCGCCAAAACCCAAGGACACGGGCACTACGTGATGAAACACAATCCAGTTGCGCAACGTCCACGGCGCGATAGGAACTGCCGCAGCCATCCACATCGCCAGCACCCACATCGCACGTTGCCGCCAGCCTGCATTCGTCGCTGTCACCAGCAGCGGCACCAAGACCGCGACAGGGATCAACATCAACGCCACCGAACGGCTCAGGGCCGTCAAGCCAAGGCATAATCCGGCAATCACCGCGTTTCGTATGGAGACTTCCTGGCTAAACCGCACCATCCAGTAGGCGCTGAGGACGAGCCAGAACGCAAAGAAGTTCTCCGTGTAAAGCACCCCGGCGAGGTAAACGATGGGCGGGTAAAGCGCCATAATCGCTCCGCTGCACCAAGCCACGCGCTGATTGAAGAGTCGCCGCGTGGAGGCTACGGTCAAGAGGCATGTGGCGGCGCCAATGACAGCTTGCGCCAGGCGCGCGACAAGCAAACTTGGCCCGAACACCTTGTAAAGCAGAGCCAGAAACATCGGCCACAAAGGTGTGGAGTGATAGCCGTCGGCAACAAAACCGCGCCCCTCACTGAGGCCTCGGGCGATATCGTCATAAACCTTCTCGTCGGGCCAGTAGGTGTGCGCGTCGAGCGTGAGAACGAACGCACTGCGGACTACAAGGGCGAGGAGGAAAATCGCTATCAGCATGGCGCCTCCCGTTAATGTCCTGCCGGCCGCTTCGCAATCGCGATCACAGAAATGCCGATCGGTGGCCGGCGCAACGGCAGCGTCCGCAGCAACGGCACTGCCCGGTCAAACCCCCGTAGGGGCGTATCAGGCACCACAGCGCGTCCAAGAAGTTTACCCATCACAAACCAGCCGAAGATTGCCGCGGGATTGAAATAGAAGTCGTCCTGAATCTCCATGCCCGTCGCCGTGATTTGCCGGCGGAAATCAGTGCGGCTGTAACGACGGTAATGTCCGAGATTGACATCGAGCTTGCAGTAAAGCCACGGATGCGCCGGCGCCAATAGCAATGCATAGCCGCCGGGCTGGAGCAAATCGCGGATGTGCCGCAATGCCTGCACATCATCCTGGACGTGCTCGATCACATTGAGGCAGATCACGGTGTCAAACAGCTCGGCCAGCAACTCAACAGGGGGCGTTTGAGAGACATCGTAGTGGACCGCGTGAACGTGCGGCTGGCCGGCGAAACGCGCGCGCAGCAGGGCGATGTAATGCGTTTCGGCGTCACTGAGCACGAGGCGCTCGCTGTCGAGAAACAGTTCGCTCAGATTGCCAATGCCCGCGCCAATCTCCAAAACCCTACGACCCACATGCGGCCGGAGCGTGTCGGCTATCCAACGATTATAATTCTGCGCCTGTTCAAAACGCCGCAGCGTCTCATGGCCGACGTGAATAGACGACTCGCTCATGCCATCAAGGCGTCCTGGCGGCAGTGGCGGGCGGTGGCCGCCAGAACAGGCTGAATTTGAGGATGAAGTAGAAAGCAGCCACGCCGTCCCGCCAGTTGATCTTTTTTCCTTCTGCGTAAGATCGGCCGTGATAGGAGATCGGCACTTCGTAAATCGGCACGTTCAGCTTGGCCAACTTGGCCGTAATCTCTGGCTCAAACCCAAAACGCGAGCACTCCAACGGAATGGACTTGAAAACGCTTGCTCGGAACGCCTTGTAACCGGTTTCCATGTCCGTGAGGTTGATGTTGGTCACGATGTTCGACAGCAGGGTCAGGAACTTATTGCCGACCATGTGCCAGAAAAACAAAACGCGGTGAGGACCGCCCAGAAAACGGGATCCAAAAACCGCGCCCGCCTCTCCGTCACAAATCGGCTGAATCAGACCCGGATAGTCGGCCGGATTATACTCGAGATCCGCATCCTGGATGATAACGATATCGCCATTGACGTGCGACTGTGCTGTGCGGATGGCGGCTCCTTTGCCGCTGTTGATTTCATGAAAGAAAGCCCGCACTTCCGGCAACTTCAGCGCTTTCAGAATATCCCGTGTGCCATCGGTGGAACAATCATCCACCACCAATATCTCCTTCTCCATCGGCACGGCGCGCACCTGCTCGATCAGCGTTAACACGGTGCGCTTCTCATTGTAAACCGGGATGATGACCGACAACTTCATAAAAGGATGCAGCGTCAGATCAAACGTTCAACTGCACGCGCTCGTATTCGATAACCCTCTGCAAAATCTCCGCAAGCTGCGTGCGCGGCTGATAACCAATACATTGTTTGACCTTGGTCAGGTCAGGAACGCGCCGCGACATGTCTTCAAAACCTGTCTCGTAGGCCTCGTCGTAGGGAATGTAAACCAATTTACTGCGGCTACCGGTCATCTTCTTCACCAACTTGGCAAGATCCTCGATGCTGATCTCTATCTCATTGCCGACATTGAATACTTCTCCATTGGTGTTTCCGGCGTCCATCAGGGCCATCAGCGCGCCGACAACGTCTCCCACGTAGCCAAAAGCGCGCTGTTGCTTTCCCGACCCGTAAATGGTGATCGGCTTGTTGGTCAGCGCCTGCCGCACAAAGTTGGGAATGACCATCCCATAGCGCCCGGTCTGGCGCGGACCGACGGTGTTGAATAGCCGAACAACCACCACGGGCAGCTTGCGCTCCTTCCAGAAGGCAATCGCCAGAAACTCATCCATTAGTTTCGAGCAGGCGTAGGACCAACGGCCTTTGTTCGACGGGCCGATCAATAGATCGTCGTTTTCGCTGAACGGAATCTTCGTGCTTTTGCCATAGACCTCGCTGGTAGAAGTCAGCAAGACCTTCTTCCCTTTCTTGGCGGCGGCCTCAAACACGACTTGCGTCCCTTCCAGATTCATCTCAATGGTGCGCACAGGGCTTTCCACCACCAGCTTCACTCCCACCGCCGCTGCCAGGTGATAAACCACATCCGCATCGTCCACCATCTCAGCCAACAGACGCTGGTTCAGCACGTCGTCCACGACATACTCGAAACCCGGCTGCTTCTTCAACCCTGCGATGTTCTGCATGCTTCCGGTGGAAAGATTGTCGAGCACCGCAACCTTGTCGCCCCGCACCAGCAGCGCCTCAGCCAAATGCGAGCCGATGAATCCAGCACCGCCTGTTATCAGTGTCTTCATGTCGTTGTTTGGCATTCATGCTTACACGTGTTGTTACCGGGCTTCAATCCCAAAACCCGGCGCAGGTTTAACCGTCCAGAATTCGATCTTTCTGAGTTGCAGGAGACGTGAGCGGAAGGAACTGCATTGGGGGCTAAACAAAGAGCCGCCGTTGCCCCACGCTATCGTCGCGATGAGATCCATCTCGACGGGATCCACGCCCGCGAAGAACGGCCGCCTCCAGGTCCGGCTCATCACCAAACCCGCCGACTGCCAGCGTTTCGACCAACCCCTCCAGTGACAACACTTCCTCGGCCCCCGCCCCCCCACCGCGGCGACGCTCTCCGCCAAGTCCTCGCCCGCGACGGCCGATGGGTGGCCTTGCTGCTCCAGCGCCCTCTGCCTGAAGGATCGCGACGGCTTTATCGGCTGGGATCCTCTCACCCGCGCCCGGCGCCTCAAGCTCATCGCCCATAACGCCCGCTTCCTCGGCGCTGGCGTTGCTGCGGACGGCGTTATTGTCGCTGCTGATTCCGCAGAAGCGTCCCGCTCCCGAACTGTCCGCCAGTGTGATCGCCCATCCCGACTCTGGCCTCCAACGGCTCCGTTCCCAATGATTACCAGTCAGAACCCGGAAGTTCTGGCCGAAAGATATATGAAGCACCTCTGGATTCACCGCAACGCACTGGCAGGCTTAGAGTCAGCAATCAAAATGCTCTCCGCCTTCGTTAGACAACATCAACCCTGATGAGTCACCGCACTACCAATACCAGGAATAATGCCAATGATGTGCGTGGCACAGAGACTTGTAGTGTTCAAATATCTCATTCATATCAGTGCGCTCTCTTGTCGCGAGGTTTATGCCCTCACCAATCAGTTTCGCGAGTGCAGGCTGTTTTCCACTGCGGATATTCATGGCTATCAGCTTGTTTCCCGCCGAGTTGAGATCAGACATCTTACGTGTAACTATCAACTGAATGTTTGCCCATTCGCTCTTGGACATATGATCGCCATGCCGTCTAGCCTCCTCCAAAATCCTGTCGATTGAAGGATCACGATATTGAATCACATGCTTGATATAATCCATCTCCAGAAGAGTGAGATTTGGATCCTGCATATGCCTGCCCCAAAGCGAAAGCCAGTGCCGCAAGCTGTCAATACGCGTCGTTCCTTGCTGATTGAAACCCAACAAGTAAGCCATCTGCGCTTGTGCGGGCAGGCTCCGCACCCAATCTTCAGGCTTCAGTTCGCCTAATTCTACGCTTGCAGAGGAAGATTGTGGCGCTGCAACAGCGGCTGCAGATGGCGCCGGAGCAGGCGCAGCCTCTGACGGTGCTGGCATTGGAGCAGGAGCAGGCGCAGGCGACACCGGCGTGGCCGGAACCGTGCTTTGAACCCGCTCAGTTCCTGAGTTTGACTGCGAGTTCAGGGAAGCCTCCACCTGCGTGAGTCGCACTTGAATGGCAGCGATCTGTTGGTCGAAAGCGATGATTTGCGGTTGATAACGGCTTACGATATCCGTTTGCTTCTTCACTTCCTGCGAGTCCGTCATCACCTTGATCTGCAACCCTTGGATGACAGATTGAGCTGAACTATCTCCGGTTCCTTTTCTCGTATTATACACCCACCGCCCGTTAAACCAGCGCCCGCCGGAGGTTTGATAGATCCTCTCCTCATCTGCTTTCTTTTTCTCTAACGCCTTGGTGTCCTGAACCAGTTGGTCCTTGGCGGCTTTGAGGCGATCTTCAACCAGTTTGCACTGCGCCTGCCATTGCTGCTTCGTTGCCTGAAGCGATGAGAGTTGTGCATTGAGCGCCTCTTTCAGGGGCGCTTGAGCTTCGGCCACTACGGCAGGGTTCGTCGCGGAAGCGACGATCTTGTCCAGGGAAACGATTGCATCTTGATACTTGTTCTGCGCAATCAGGAGCCTGGCCTGTTGGATTGCAGGGTTCGGCGGAACAGAGACAACACGGGCTACTACTTGCGCTGCAACGGAAGGTGAAGCCACAGATTCCGGCACGGCTGCTGGAGCCGTGGAAACTGGCGGCGCAGGTGAAAGAGATGCACCGGCAGTGGACTGCGGCGGCGGCGAGGCGGTATCTCTCAGCGCACGCAACGAAGCCTCCTTGGCGTTGACAGTCTGAGGCGAGTCGTCGTTCGGGTCCACCTTGCTGAGCTTCTGATACCACCAATAGCCGCCATAAGCCAATGCCACGACTGCCGCCAATTGCACGAGCGTGAGCACGGCAGATTTGAACGACGATCCTCGCGCCGCCGCCGGGACACCTCTGCGTTGTGGCCAGGTTGGTTGCGTCGGAGGCGGAGGGAGAACCGCCGTCTTCGGCATGTGCAGCTTCACTTCGGTGGTTGTGAACTCTGCTTCCACGGACCCGAAGGCGACTCTGTCGCTGTCTTCAAGCGTAACCACAATGATTTTGTTTCCGCGAACTGTCGTGCCCTTGGCTGATTGGAGGTCGCGCAGAATGCAATTCCCGTTCTGACGGTTGATGACGGCGTGGTGATCCGATATGGAGTCATCACCAATGCAAATGCCGTTGTCCGATGCCCGGCCGATGGTGATTTCCTCTCCGATCAACTCCGCGGTCGCGCCTTGGAGAGGCCCCGTAAGGAAGTATAGCTTATCCATTTTTCTCGGTTCCTTGAAGTTCTGAAGGCGTCATCAGCCCAACTGCGTCACCATGACCTCCGGGCTGAAGGGGCCTTCGTTGGTGTCGTTGACATCGCGGACTTTGAGCTTGTCGCCAGTGGTAAGGCCCTCCAACAGGATTTCTGTCATGCCGCCAGTGTGGGCAAAGAGTTTGAAGATGATGCGGCTACAACATCTTTCAACGGCCCAAACTACTATCGACACCTCCATGGAAAGCGATCTCCAACGACTTTGCTTTAGCAATGCGGATGCTATCATGGGCAGCGCATACCGCCAATATCAGGAGTTTCCTGATTTTGGCATCAGGGGACTCCTGATGCCTCCCGGTCATCACGGACGGCCACTACAGGCGGCGCCGGGGCGGCTCAGAAGAACGGATACAGGAATGGGGCGAGGGCCGAGGACTGCGCGAAAACAATCAGGCCGCCAATGAGCACCAGGATCACCAGCAGAGGGATCAACCACCACTTCTTCTCCCGCATCGCAAACTGGACCAGTTCCTTGATCAAAGATTGTTTCGCCATGATCTTCTTTCCTTCAAACATCCGCTCAATCCGCCGGCACTGCCGCCGGGGCGTGGCTCCATTCCAGGCTCACGCTCTCGCGCATGCCCTTCTCGAAATCCACGTTCTGGTCCTTGTGGCGCAGCACGAAGCTGCCCATCACCAGCACGTCTATGCCCGTCTTCACGAAGGTGTTGTAGGCGTTCTCCGGTGTCGTCACGATCGGCTCGCCGCGCACGTTGAAGCTGGTGTTCAGGATCACCGGCACGCCGCACACCTCGCCCCAACGTTTGATGAGATCGTAGTAAAGCGGCGCAATGTCCCGTTCGACGGTCTGCACGCGGCCGGTGCCGTCTTCGTGCGTGACCGCCGACAGTTTCACCCGCCACTCCTGCCGCACCTGCGGCACCAACAGCATGTAGGGCGAGTCAAAACCTTCCGGCATCTCGAAGTAGAGGTGCGCCGCTTCCTTCAGCACGCTCGGTGCGAACGGTCGGAACCATTCGCGGAACTTCACCTTCGCGTTGATGATGTCCTTCATCTTCGGGTTGCCGGGATTCGCCAGGATGCTGCGGCTGCCGAGAGCGCGCGGGCCGAATTCCTGCCGGCCTTGGAACCAACCGATAACCTTGTCGCTCGCGATGGCCTTCACGGTTTCTTCAAGCAACTGCTCGCGCGAGAGCTTCTCGTATTTCGCGCCGACGCGGTCCAACGCGGCCGCGATTTCCTCGTCGCTGTATTCCGGCCCCCAGTAGGCGTGGCGCATCGTAAACTTGCGCGGCTGGCTCAGCACGCAGTTCCAGACCCAGAACGCCGCGCCAAGCGCGCCGCCGTCGTCGCCCGCCGCAGGCTGGATGAAGATGTTTTTGAAACCGCTGCCCTGCTTGAGAATCTTCCAGTTGGCAACGCTGTTGAGGCCGACGCCGCCGCCGATGCAGAGGTCATCGAAACCGTAGCGTTGATGGACGGCAGAGGCCATGCCGACCATGATTTTCTCAACGACCGCCTGACCTGAGCGCGCGATGTCGTAGTGGTATTTCGCCAACTCTGTTTCCGGCTTGCGCGGTGGCTGACCGAAAAGTCGTTCCCAGCGGTTGAGCATCGTGCTCTCGCTCCAGTGGTGCGCGTAGTAGTCCATGTTCAGCCGGAAGCTGCCGTCCGGCTTGATGTCCACCAGTTGCATGAACTGGTCCACATACTTCGGCTCGCCGTAGGGCGCCAGCCCCATGACCTTCCACTCAGCGTCGTTGACCTTGAATCCGAGATACGCCGTCAACGCGCTGTAAAACAACCCGACCGAGTGAGGGAACTCGATCTTCTTCTCCAGCACCAGCCGGTTGCCGTCGCCATAGCCGATGCAAGTGCTGTCCCACTCGCCCACGCCGTCGGCCGTGATGATCGCCGCCTTCTCGAAAGGCGACACTAGGAACGCGCTCGCGGCGTGGCTCATGTGATGGCCGCAGAAAAGGATGTCCTTGTCCGTTTGCAGCTTCTTTTGGATGTAGGCGCGGAGACGAATCTTGTCCTTCATCCAGATCGGGATGGCTTTTAGAAAACCCTTGTAGCTGTGCGGCCAAGTGCCCAGCGCACAGCTAAGGATGCGGTCAAACTTCACAAACGGTTTCTCGTAGAAAACGATGTGGTCCACCTGCTCCAGCGTGATGCCCGCCTGCTTCAAGCAGAACTGGATCGCCTGTTCGGGAAATTCGGAATCGTGCTTGTTGCGGCTGAATCGCTCCTGTTCACATGCTGCCACGAGTTGGCCGTCGCGCACCAACGCAGCCGCCGCGTCGTGGTAGAAGAAGGATAGACCGAGAATCGTCATGGAAGCTCAGAATGGCCGGCCGGCGTCTTCGATCGAGTTCGATAACGGCTTCACATCTTCCCAGTAACTGGCGGACGTCGGGTCCAGTTTCAGCCGCAATCGCTTCCTGCCGGCGATCAACGCAAATATCGGAAGGATGAGAAAGTAAACCACCGTCAGCAGAATGTTGGTCTGAATCACTCCCAGCTTGTGGGCAATCTTCTTCCACCCCTCCCAAATCTGCCGGAACGGCATGAACAACCGCAATACCAACACAACGGTCGCCAGAGCGGCGAAAAAGTAGAGAACCAGTAGCAGATGCTTCAAGCCCGCCGCCCCCGTTTGCCCGTAGCAGCGATGTTCAACTTTTCCACGCGCGCTGGGTTGTTCATGTGCTGCGGCAGGCTACACTTCCTCCCCGACGCCGCACAAGCGATAAAGTGATAGTGCCAGAACTCCAAGAGCATTTACTTGAATTGCACGCTGGTGACGACGTGACGGATACCCGCCGTAACCACACTTGCCTTTCTGCCCGGCGGCGAATTCCTTGAAGCCCGGCGTCAGGATGACCGTGCCCACCGCACTTGACCGTCCGCTCACACAAGTCAACCTCGAAGCCCATCGCGCAGGGCGGTGAAGTCCGAGAACCGCGCGACATCTTCGACCTCCGCCAGCGAATGGAACCGCACTTCGGTGTGCGCTTCGCACAACGCCGCCACGGGGTTCAATCCGCCGCTCACGATTAGCCCCGCCCGTCCTTCCTCGACGGGAATCTCAAACAGCGGCTGGTTCGGATGGCCGATGGCCAAGATGCCATCCAGCCCCTGGCGCTCCATCTCTTTCTTGATCCGGCGGACCTCCGGCACCGCCGCCGCCGGGACTTCTCGAAAGCTGACGCCGATGACGCCGTTGCCAGTGCGGGCGCAGTCGCGCACCCGCGTCATCCGCGCGTGGATGAACAGCTCCAGCGGGTCCAGCGTCGTGCCGCTGTATTCGATCAGCGCCGTGAGACGCACCGGCTTTCCCTCCCGCATTTCCATCAACCCGCCAAACCGTGACGTCACAGGAATCCCGTGCTTCAGCAGGACCCCGCTTGCTGTGATGTTGCACACGGTTCCCAGCGCCACCATCTCCGCTGGCACGGTCGTGGCACCGAATGTTTCGCCTTCGCGCGCAATCGCCAGCCGCGTCCCCATGCCCAGCCGGCGCGCGAACACGGGCTTCATGTCCTCCACCGCGCGAATGAGGAACCCCTTCGGGATTAGTGCCAGGTTCGCGACAATCGTGCCCGCCGCCGCGCGCGAATCGTAGGTCATGCGATAGAGCAGCGAGTCAATCCGCGAGGCAACGAATCCGACTTTCTCGATGATGTTGGCGTGCTGCAACTCGCCGTGTCCCCGCTCCGTCACTTGGCGGCCCGCCCGGCGGCTGACTGATTTCGTCAACCCCTCGCGATCCATCTGCAATAAATAGAAACGAACCGTTCGCGGCTGCAGCGCCAACCCGGAGGCCAGAAGCCGTTGCCGTATGCGGGCAGCCCCTGCTGGACCACGGATTTCCTTGAGCGCCTTGAGGATTGCAATCTTGTAGGCGGCATTTTTGTTCTTCATACGATACGGCAATCATGCCGTAATGTTTTTCACATGCAAGTCATGTTTCTTGTTGCTGACGCTGAACACATCTCTATCATACGGCCAGCAATTGCCCTTACGGGCGAACCAACGAAACCTCTAACAGATAAGATCAATACCATGAGCTACATCGGAGAAGTCCTACAACAGGTCGAAAAACGCAATCCCGGCGAACCCGAGTTCCTCCAAGCCGTCCGTGAAGTTCTCGAGTCCCTTGAACCCGTCATCAAACGCCACAAAAAGTATCAAGATGCCTGCATCCTCGAACGCATTGTGGAGCCGGAGCGGCAGCTCATGTTCCGCGTGCCGTGGCAGGACGACAAGGGCAACGTTCACGTCAACCGCGGTTTTCGTATTGAGTTCAACAGCGCCATCGGACCTTACAAGGGCGGTCTGCGTCTTCACCCAAGTGTCAACATCAGCATCCTGAAGTTCCTGGGCTTTGAACAGGTCTTCAAGAACTCGCTCACCACGCTCCCGATGGGCGGCGGTAAGGGCGGATCGGACTTCGATCCCAAGGGCAAGTCGGATAACGAGGTGATGCGGTTTTGCCAGAGTTTCATGACCGAACTGGCGCGCCACATCGGCCCGGACACCGACGTGCCGGCAGGCGACATTGGCGTGGGCGGCCGCGAGATCGGCTTCATGTTTGGACAATACAAGCGGCTGCGTAATGAGTTCACGGGCGTGCTCACCGGCAAGGGCCTCAACTGGGGCGGCTCGTTAATCCGTCCTGAAGCAACCGGCTACGGCGCAGTCTATTTTGCCGAGGAAATGCTCAAGACACGCAATGAATCTTTTGCCGGCAAGGTTTGCGCGGTCTCCGGCTCAGGTAACGTCGCCCAATACACGGTGGAGAAGCTGTTGCAACTCGGCGCCAAGCCCGTGTCGCTTTCGGACTCGAATGGCACGATCTATGACAAGGACGGCATCAACGCGGAGAAGCTCGCGTGGGCCATGGAACTCAAGAACGTGAAACGAGGCCGCATCAAGGAATACGTGGCCAAGTTCGGCGGCCAGTATCTGGACGGCCAGCGTCCCTGGAACATCAAGTGCGATTGCGCGTTCCCAAGCGCCACGCAAAATGAAATCACCAGCGACGACGCGAAGGCGCTGCTCAACAACGGCTGCAAGCTCGTCAGTGAGGGCGCCAACATGCCCAGCACCCCGGCGGCGGTGGACCTGTTCGTCGGCAACAAGATCCTCTACGGACCGGGCAAGGCGGCCAACGCCGGCGGCGTGGCGACTTCCGGCTTGGAGATGAGCCAGAACTCGATGCGGCTTTCGTGGTCGCGCGAGGAAGTGGACCAGCGCCTCAACGGCATCATGAAGGCGATCCACACGGCTTGCTGTGGGACGGCCAAGGAATATGGCCAACCGGGCAACTACGTGATGGGCGCGAACATCGCAGGCTTCGTGAAAGTGGCTGACTCGATGCTCGACCACGGCCTGGTGTAAACCAGCACTGGCCGCAATGGACGCAAGCTAACGAAGAGGCCCTGGTCATCCAGGGCCTCTTCTGTTTGCGGCGTAATACCTGCGAGGTTCCGTTTTCTTCGCAAGCAGTTCGGCGACAAGAAGTGCCTGACAAACATGTCGAGGCGTGTCACGCTGTTCTTAAGATAGCAAACCGATGACCTCCACGTTAACAACCGGATTGCCCGGGCTGGACGAAGTGCTCAAGGGCGTCATGCCCGGCGACAATATTGTCTGGAAGGTGGAAACCATCGCCGACTACAAAGCCCTGGTCGTGCCGTATGTGGAGGCCGCTCATCGGTTGCGCCGCCGGCTGATCTATTTCCGTTTCGCCTCGCATGAACAACTGGTTCCCGACAACTTGGGCGCGGAAATTCACCACCCCAACCCTGACCTGGGCTTCGAGACGTTTGTCACGCAGGTGCATCGCGTCATCGAGGAAGCCGGCAAAGGTGCCATCTACGTTTTCGACTGTCTCTCGGAGTTGGCCGACAAATGGCAGTCGGACCAAGCGCTCGGCAATTTCTTCGTGTTGACGTGCCCGCGGCTTTGCGATTTGGAGACCGTCACCTACTTCGCGCTGTATCGGAACTACCACTCGACTGACTACGGGTTGGCCCCCATCACCACGACGACGCAGTTCCTGCTGGATGTCTTCCGGCACCAAGGCCACCTCTATATTCGGCCCATCAAGGTCCAGTATCGCTCAACCTCTTCCATGAACACGATGCACGTGTGGGAGGGCGACGCGTTCAAGCCGATCACCAACAGCGCCATCATCGCCGGGGTGCTCACCGCGGCCAAATGGCCCGGCTTGCACGCGAGCGGCCGCCTCGGGTTTTGGAACCGGATTTTCGCCAACGCCCAGAAGGTCCACGAAAGTTTCAAAGCCGGCCATTGTCCGGCGGGAAAGGAGCAGGAGGCATTCGACCATCTGAGCAGCATGGTCCTCTCCCGTGATGAAGCGATCCTGAAGTTGGCGGCCAAATACTTGACGTTGGAAGACGTCCTTGCCATCCGGGATCGCATGATTGGCGTGGGGCTTATCGGCGGCAAGGCTGTGGGCATGCTGCTTGCCCGCGCCATCCTCAAGAAAGCCAATCCACGCTTTGAAGATCTGCTGGAAGCCCACGATTCGTTTTACGTCGGGTCCCACGTGTTTTACACCTTCCTCGTGCGCAACGGGGTCTGGCGGATTCGGCAGAAACAGCACAACCCGGAAACGTTCCTCGAAGGTCTTGACGAAGCGCGCGCCATCATCCTTGGCGGCAAGTTCCCGGATTACACGGTGGAACAACTCGCCCAGATGCTCGACTACTTCGGCGAGGCGCCCTACATCGTGCGCTCCAGCTCCCTGCTGGAAGACAACTACGGCAATGCGTTCGCCGGAAAATACGACAGCGTCTTCTGTGTCAACCAAGGCACGCGCGAACAGCGGCTTCAGGCGCTGCTCGACACGTTGCGGCGCGTCTATGCCAGTGCCATGAGCGAGAGGGCGTTGCGCTACCGCCTGTGCCGCGGGTTGCTGGATCGGGACGAACAGATGGCGCTGCTCATCATGCGCGTCTCCGGCTCGGCCTACGGCACGGCCTTCTATCCGCAAGTGGCCGGTGTTGGTTTTTCCTATAACCCGTATGTCTGGAATAAGGAGATTGACCCGAAAGCCGGCGTCGTGCGGCTGGTGTTCGGCTTGGGCACCCGCGCCGTGGACCGCGCCGACGACGACTACACGCGAGTCGTGGCGCTCAACGCACCGGAGAAACGGCCGGAAGGCAACTTCGACGAAGTCTGCGAGTATTCACAGCGCCGCGTGGACTATCTTGATCTCGCCGCAAACCGGCTGGTATCAAACTACTTCTGCGACCTGTTGGATGACAAGCCGGACCTGCCGCTCGACATGTTTACGAGTCCCGACAGCGGTCAAAATCTCGTGCTCACTTTCGACCGATTGCTGAAGCGAACCAATTTCGTCAAAGACCTCCGCGACATCCTCGGAATCCTCGAAGGTGCTTACCAATACCCCGTGGACATTGAGTTCACCGCCAACTTCGTTGATGACCAAAACTACAAGATCAACCTCCTTCAGTGCCGGCCCCTGCAAGTGCAAGGAGCGGACCAGGCCAAACTGCCGAAGATCAGCATCCCCGCCGAAGACCGGATTATCGAGGCTCACGGCGCAGTGATCGGACAGAGTCGCATTGTCAATGTCGAGCGCATCATCTACGTAGTGCCGGCGCTCTACGGCAAACTGCCCATCTCTCAACGGTATGAAGTGGCTCGCCTGATCGGGCGCATCAACCAAGCCGGCGTCGCCGACTCGCAGAAAGTCATGCTGTTGGGTCCCGGCCGTTGGGGCACGACCAGTCCGGAACTGGGCATTCCGGTGAACTTCGCAGAGATCAATCGTGTAGCCGTGTTGTGTGAAATCGTCGCGATGCGCGAGAATCTGGTCCCCGATGTCTCTTTAGGCACCCACTTCCTCAACGAATTGGTCGAGATGAATATGCTCTACCTCGCCCTGTTCCCGCAACAGTCTCAGAATCATCTCAACGAGGACTTCTTCCTCAATGCTCCGAACCGGCTGCTGGATCTGGTCCCGCAAGCCGGCCAATGGAAAGAACTCGTGCGCGTGATCAACGCCACGGATTTGCCCAAGGAACGCCAGACCATCACCATCCGCGCCGACGCCCTCGAACAATGCGTCGTCGTCTATTGGCAGCCCGCCCTTCACTGACCGCTGACCGCTGACTGCTCCGAAACTCTTCACTCTTCACTCGCTTCGCCCCGTCGCAGCAGCAGGGTTCGGGACAGGGAAGTTAAGAGTGAAAAGTTGAGAGTGAAGAATTGGGGATTCCGAAAACTCATAACGCTTAATTCCTCACTCTTCACTCGCCTCGCCCTCTCGCAGCAGCAGGTTTCGGCTGATCGTCTTCATGGCTTGCTCGTTCCTTTCGCGTCCGGCTTCGGGGAGCATTCTCCGTCTGCGGTTGCATCTAGCAACGCCAAGATTTGCTCGAAGACATCCAACGCCTCCAGTGAGTTGGTAATGGTCAGTGTTTCAGAACTCTCATTGTAGGCCAACGAAGCGCCCGTCGGAAACTCCACACCGGCATCGGTCAGGAGTTCTTTGATTTGTTGGCCGGACACTGCGCCTGCACCTGCTCCAAGATGGGGGACGAGTAAGTCGCGCTTCCACTTGTAACTGCGCGTCACCAGCTTGCCGGCGCCTTTCAACTGCCGCCAATTCGCAGGCAGAATAACAACTTTGCCGGGCTTAATCTGAAACGCCACGCCTGCAATGTCCGTGACGTAGCGCATGGCGTCGCGCAACGGCACATCCATCAGATTCAACGTAATGGGAGATGTATCCTTCAGCACAGGAATCAAACTGTCGTCGAGTTCAATTCTGACGCCGGAGCCTCCCCGCTTCCCATCAATCTCACGGCTCTGTCCGACCATGAACTTGACGGCGTCAGCAAGGCTGACATCTTTAAGCTCGATCTTTGGAATGACGATGCCTTCGAGTTTCGCCTCGATCTCACCCGTTTCTTTACGAAGCCCGCGTTGTCTCAACAACGCCTTCCCGGTGCCTCGCGCCAACTCGCGCTGGATCGCCATTATAAGATGGTGACTGGGAGAGAGAATGTTGAGCTTCGCCAGCAGATCCTCCAAAGCATCAAGATTCTCCCCCGAGTTTGTGACGAACAACAAGTGTCCTTCAGTGTAAGTAACAGACGCCCCTCCCGGAAACGGCACACCAGCCTCCATGAAGAACCTCTTGAGACCCTCGCTTGATGCCACAGTATGGCTTGCCGACAGCGCCTTTTCCAAGGCGGCTGGCTGAATCTTGTAACTGCGCGTGCTCGGCAGAGTGCACGCTGGCAAGTAATTGGCCGGCACGATGAGCAGCCCTCTTGCGTCAACGTGAAATTTGAAGCCGGCCATGTCGCATATGCGCCACAGCGCGTTACTGAGGGTTACGTTGCGCAGACTCAGGGTGATTCGTGATGCGTCAGCATCCCCGCCTAGCACAAAGCTGACACCTACACCGCTGCTTTGTTTAGCACCAGCCCAATGGCTTCCGTCAGTGAGGTAACTGAGTGCGTCAGTGAAACTGGCGTTCTTGAATTCGATTTTGGGTATGATGATGTTTGCGAGCTTCGCTTGGGCTTCCTCTTGTCGCTTGCGAAGCTCTTCTTCCTCTGGCGGCACCCGCGCCAACAACTGCTTCATCTTTGCCACATTTCCGGTTTTCACAGCCTCGTGGATTTCGCCAGCGAGCACCGGCACGGAAGAAAGCACCGCCCACACCATCGCCAGCAGCAGCAGGGGTCGGGACAGGAAAGTTAAGAGTGAAAAGTTGAGAGTGAAGAATTGGGGATGCCGAAAACTCATAACGCTGGGGTCCTCGTTCTTCATTGGCCGGTCGCTCGCAGCAGGGTTCGGCAGATCGTCTTCATGGCTTGCTCATTTGTTTTGCGTCCGGCTACGCGGGCATTCTCCGCCTCGTTCATTGGATTCAGACTTAACGTCTTTTGGTTTTGAAGGTCACAATCCATGTTCCGTTGCTGCCGGTTTCAAAGCGGATCGGATACGCACTGTTATCATCAGGGTTATACTGAAAGAGAGTGACGCCCGTATTGGTCTCCACCACCTTGGCGAGACCGAAACCCGAAACCATGCTCACATAGCGCTCATAGCTCGTCGGCCAGTCAGGCGGTGTGCGAACCTTCTGCTCACGCAGGCAGAGCCACGCGAGGAAAAGAACGACCAATATCAAGATCACCTTGCTTGTATGCGTTCTCATCGCTTCTCAACTTTCTGACCACTGACCGCTGACGGCTGACCGCTTGCTTTCCATTCCTTTCGCGTCCGGCTTCGGGGCTTCGTATCGCTGCGGCTCCTTCTTTTTCAGAAACATCTGCTTGTCCCTGCCGTCTTCTTTCAACTGGTCCCAGACGATTTGCGGCCATTGCATGTATTTCTTCTCGATGATCCAATACCGCACAGCGTGCTGCTCAGTGAGCCGGACGCCGATGGGAGTGCGCAACAGATAAAAGAACATGGACGCAGGTCGCGGTATATATCCTTGCACTGGTCTGTCGAGAGTCAGCACCCCGCCGTCATACGAGCCTGTGCGTCTGAGCGTCCAGCCCGCTAAATCGCCGCCCGCGTGATACTCGATGTCGTATTTCCCGTCATTACGCTTCTTGAGTTTGAGCGCAACGGCGTCGTCATGCACGTTCTTGGCCCATTCCCCCGTGAGATCAAATGGCTCCTTCACGAGCCATGCGCTAACGTGGCTGACCAGATTCGTTTCATCCCACTTGCCTTTTCTACCGAGGTCGGTTAGTTGCGGCTCGGTATACACGCGGGCGTAATCCGCCGCATTTGTCACGCGAAGAACGGGCGCTTCTGTCTTCTCCTGCCCCGCTTCGTTGGCAGGCGTAACGACCGCCTTGCGAGCCAGAAGGATTTCGACGATCTGCTTATTCTTCGGCCAGCCCATAGCCAATTGGAGCGGCGTATAGCCGTTCTTGGCCTTGATGTTGATGTCCGCCTTATAGACCAACAGAAGCCTGACCAAGTTCACCGACCGTTGCGCGGCATAATGCAAGGGTGCAAACCCGTCCTTGTCCTGCGCATCAGGATTAGCGCCGGCGGCAAGCAACACCCGCGACACGTCCATCTCCCGAAAACTTCCAGCACTATGCAACGGCGTTCTGCCCGCCTCGTCCTTCGCCTCCAGCTTCGCCTTATAGCGCAACAGAACCTTCGCCACTCCTCCGTTCCAAGCTTTGTGCAACGGTGTATCACCGTAATGGCTCACAGCATTTACATCGGCCCCGTGCGCCAAAAGTGTCTCCGCCACCGCCCGGCTCTTTGCCTCATGCAATGGCGTGCTGCCGGAGTTGTCGCGTGCGTTCACATTGGCCCCGTGTGCCAGCAGGATTTCAGCCACCTCCTTGGTTCCAACCTCATGCAACGGCGTTTCGCCGCTGTCATCTTTCGCGTTGACGTCGGCTCCGTTTGACAACAGCAACTTCACCATCTCCTTGGGATTCCCCCACCGCGATTGGGCCGCCCAATGCAGCGGCGTCATACCCAAGATGGTCTTGGCATTCACATCGGGTTTATAGCGAAGCAACAGCTCTGCCACTTTCGGCTGTGAAGGCAATGCGGCGACGTGTAGCGGCGTATGCGCCCACCCGTCCACCTCTTTCACCCACTCCGGTCTGGCATCCAGCAATCGCTTCACCTTTTCCAGATCGCCCGCTTCCACAGCCTTGTGGATTTCTGTCGTGAACTCTTTCGGACGGCGTTCGCCCGCAACGACCACCGCCCACGCCATCGCCAGCAGCAGCAGGGTTCGGCTGATCGTCTTCTTGGCTTTGCTTGTTCCGAGCGAGGCCATTTCATCCTCGTGATTCCTCTTCCTTTGCATTCTACCCATCGGTGGATATCAGTTTCCTTCTCAAACACAGATAAGTTCTTGGATGCAATATCGTAAGCGACCTGACATTCCATTCGGATTGCGTCGGATGGGCGTCGTTTTTCAGGATGAGCGTTCAAGAAAGTCGGGGTTGAGACGGTTGTCCGGGTTGCCTCGTTGGGTTTCAGAATAATGCAGTAGTCCACATCGATAGGAGGGGCATCTGCGAACACACGTAAAGCATGAACCTTTAGCCGTCCACCGCCAACCTCGCGGAACTTCGCGTTCTTAACAATTCCTCCCAGGCAGAAAGAACTCACCAATAACGTCTTTGGATGTTGGCTCGTTAACAGAAGATCAAATTCCAAGGCTGGTTCATCGGATGTCATGCGAATCTGCTCGATCTGCACATTGATGCAGACTTGCACACCGTGTTCAGAGTCGTTGCTGCGGGTGCTACCCGACTTGGCAGCCCCTGCCTTGCCTAGCCTTGCGCAGCCCGCCATCGCGCACGCCATCGCCAGCAGCAGCAGGGTTCGGAGGGTTGGGGTCATCGCGCTGAATCCTTGAGGCTCTGCCATGACTGAAACTGCAAAAACTCGCCGATGCGCCATCCGCAATCCGTAAAACTGCCACCGCGCTCTTCAACTAACAACCGGGCATCTGGAACAGGTCCAGCAGGCTCGCCAAGCCGCAAGAATATCATCATCGCCGCAAGATCAACTTTAGCGATGTGCTCCCGCACCGGATCATTGCCGCACCAGTGGTGAATTCTCACAAGCCCCCACACTCGTCCGTCCGCTTGAACTTCCACGCCGCGCTTGGTGGCCTCCCTCAACCCAGCCGACTCGCGGGGTAACGAGCGTAATCCGGGAAGCTGTAAAGTCCGACCATCAACCAAGTGCAGGCCATCCGAACTCCAGCTTGTAACGGCGACAGGACTCTGAAGGGTCTCAATCTTCTCAATGGGCGAGAAACGCCCGGTGAGCCTATAGAAGCTGATGCGCGGCCATGCAACAATGACACCGAAAAAGAACGCCGCCATCGCCAGCAGCAGCAGGGTTCGGCTGATCGTCTTCATGGCTTGCTCTGTCTTGTTCGAATCACCCACCGAATACCCGCCACATAAAGCCACGATTCAAACCACACGATGAGCAAGTAGTAGATGGGACGAAGGGTTTCACGCCACAGCGTCGTGTCCAGGAAGGATATTTCGAGTTTGCGTTCCACATGCAGAATCAAAGTTCCCGGTGGGTTCGCAACCTGCAATATCCACGTCAAAACCCGGACCTTGTTTTCCAAGGTTCCGCTTTGCTCCGGCTTCACGTTCATCTGCATTCTTGCCCCGTGGATGAAGCCAGCAATCAAGATGTTGAATGCCAGCAAACATAAAAATGTTTTGAACATCAAAAATGAGTTCATGCTTCACTCATTCCTTTCGCGTCCGGCTACGCGGGCATTCTCCGGCTGACGACGCATTAAGAAAAGCCACTGATGAACACAGATTCACACCGATGAAGATTATCCCATCCGAGTTCATCTGTGTCCATCTGTGGTTTCACTTCTTCCTCATCGCCTCAACGCATTGATCAACTCGTTGAGCTTCGCTATCGCCGTTGGCAGATCGGCATAGGTGTCGAGTGTTTGCACGGTGTTGGTGTTGGCGCTCGTGCCGGCGATGGCGTCGTTGAGTTGTTGGTTGCTGACTTCTCCCGGCGAACCTTGCGGGCCTTCGGGGCCGGGACTGCCGGGGCTGCCGGGATCGCCTGCGGGGCCTTGACTGCCTGCGGCACCGGCGGGGCCGACGATGGTCAACAGTTTCCATCGCGGGTCTTGATCCGGCGGCGGGCCGGAGACGCCGTCGGCAAATGAAACGTAGATGTTGCCGTTGTAGGCCACCACGTCGCCACGACTGTAGCCGCTCCATGCTTCCCAGTCGCCGCGCATGTTGAAGTTCGGCCCCGGCTCGCCCGGCCCGCCTGCGGGGCCTTGGGGACCGCTCGCGATGGCGTAGGGGCCGTAGTTGGTGCCGTCGCTCATGACGATGACGGCGCGACCGTCGCCGTAGTCCATGACGTTGCTGACGTGCCTGCCTTCGGGGCCGGGCTGTCCGTCATTGCCGGCAGGTCCGGGCGCGCCATCATTGCCGGGAGCGCCTTGCGGCCCGCTGGCGATGGTGAACGGCCCGTAAGTGGTCCCGTCGGTCATGCGCACCATCGCGCGCCCATCGCCGCTGTCATAGACCTCGGCGATGCCGCGGCCATCGGCACCGGCTGGGCCGGGAATGGTGGAATCCGCTCCCGGCGGCCCTGCAGGTCCGGGTTCTCCTGGAATACCCTGGTCGCCTTTTTCTCCTTTGTCTCCGGGAGGCCCTGCGGGCACGGCGTCTATGAGGGTCTTGAGGCCGTTGAATTGGCCGCGCATCTTGGTATCGCTGATGACAACGTCGCCGGTGGGCCATGTGGGGTCGAATGTCATGGGATTCCTTTCAGTCGGAGGTCAGATACGGTTTTGGGGTCGAACACTCGCGTAAGTGTCGTGTTTTCTAAGGCTTGCGCCATTTTCGGGTTGTTGCGCGGACTTTCCGCGCAGTTGCGCGGGGGTTTGGAGCAGGTGCGCGAACTTCCCGCGCAGATGCGCGGAGGAGGGGCGCAGGTGCGCGAGGGTTCCGCGCAGTTGCGCGGAGAGTTCGAGCAGTTGCGCGGACTTCCCGCGCAGGTGCGCGCAAGAGGGGCGCAGATGCGCCGGGGTTTCGCGCAGGTGCGCGGACGGTTGGAGCAGTTGCGCGGAAAGTCGGCACGGGAGGTGGGCGGTCCGGCCCGCTGGTGGACCGGACCGCTTCGCTGTCTCTATGGGGTCGGCGGCGTGGGCGGCGTGGGCGGCGGATTGGAGCCGCCGCTGTTGCTGCGCAGTGTGCTGCGCAACCGGGCGCCCTGCTTGCCCTCCGGCGTGGTTTTGCCGAGTTTGCCTATGCCGGTGTCCAGCAGGGTGCTGGCGTCGGCGTAACCGGTGCCGGCCTTTTCCTCGACGAGAACGGTTTGTCTTTTCAAATCGCTCTTCAGGGTTTCCTGCGTCTGGTTCTCCCTGCTGATCGTGGCGGCATCGGCGCGCAGTTTCGCGATGTCGTCGGTGGGATCATACTTCTTGGTGATCAGCAGGTCCTTGTGCTCTTCCAGGTAGTCCGCAACGCCGATCATGAAACCGGCGGTGACGGGAACTGGCAGTGGCATGTGCGTTTTCCTCCGTTGTGGTCCATCCGCAGTGACGAAGCGGGCCTGATTGAAGCAGCACTGATTGAAGCGCGCCACGTTGCCGGATGAAGCCATGTGTTTTTTCGTTGTGGCCGCGAGACCCCCGGCGCTGCGACTCCGAACAGCACTCACCAACCAAGTGGCACCCGCCGTTTTCCCTGCGACCGTTCCAGGCGCGGATAATGCCGAACCGGATTCATCCTGTCTATTGGGAGCAGCCCTGATTTTGGCATCAGGGGATTCCTGATGCCCTTGCCCGGTCGCTTGGTCCACATCACGGCGGCGCAATCGCCGCCCATGCCCCCCACAACGGCATTACGGCAGATCGGTCGCGCCCATGAGCCAGCGGTCGCACTCGCGGGCGGCGGCGCGGCCTTCGTTGATCGCCCATACGACGAGGCTCTGGCCGCGACGGCAGTCGCCCGCCGCGAAGACGCCGGGAACGTTCGTCGCAAACTTGCCCAGCTCCGCCTTGAAGTTCGAGCGCGGGTCGCATTCGAGCTTGAGCGCCTTGGCGATGGCGTCTTCGGGTCCGAGGAAGCCCATCGCCAGCAGCACGAGTTGCGCGGGGATGACGCGCTCGGTGCCGGCGACGTTCTTGGGGATAAACTGGCCCTTGTCGTTCTTCGTCCACTCGACGTTGACGATCTCGATGCCGCTGACTTGGCCGTTGGTGTCGCCGACGAACCGCTTTGCGGTGACGAGGTAGTGGCGCGGGTCTGCGCCGAACTTTGCGGCGGCTTCCTCCTGGCCGTAGTCCATCTTATAGACCTTCGGCCACTGCGGCCACGGGTTGTCCTCGGCGCGGTCCAGCGGGGGCTTGGCGAGGATTTCGAGCTGGTGGATGTCCTTGCAGCCGTGGCGGAGGGAGGTGCCGACGCAGTCAGTGCCGGTGTCGCCGCCGCCGATGACGACGACGTGTTTGCCCTCGGCGCTGATGAAGTCGCCCTTGTAGCCGCTGTCGAGCACGCGCCTGGTGTTGGCCGTGAGGAAATCCATCGCGAAGTGGATGCCCTTGAGGTTGCGGCCCTCGATGGACAGGTCGCGCGGCTTGGTGGCACCGGTGCAGAGGACGACGCCGTTGAACTCCTTCAGCAGTTTCTCGGCGGGAAGGTTTTTCCCGATCTCAGTGTTGGTGACGAACTTGACGCCAGCCCTGGCCATGAGGTCCACGCGACGCTGCACGACGCCCTTGTCGAGCTTCATGTTCGGGATGCCATACATCAGCAGCCCGCCGACGCGGTCCGCGCGCTCAAAGACAGTGACGGTGTGGCCGGCGATGTTGAGTTGCTCAGCAGCAGCGAGGCCCGAAGGACCGGAACCGACGACGGCGACGTTCTTGCCGGTGCGCTTCGACGGCGTGGGCACGGGCACCCAGCCTTTCTTCCACGCGCGGTCAATGATCTCACACTCGATCTGTTTGATCGTGACGGGAGGCTCGTTGATGCCGAGCACGCAGGAGCCTTCGCACGGCGCGGGGCAGACGCGGCCGGTGAACTCCGGGAAGTTGTTGGTTTTCAGCAGCCGCTCCAGCGCCTCCTTCCAGAGGCCGCGATAGACGAGGTCGTTCCATTCCGGGATGAGATTGTTGATTGGGCAACCCGACGCCATGCCGGCCAGCAATCGGCCAACGTGGCAGAACGGCACGCCGCAGTCCATGCAGCGCGCGCCTTGCAATTTGAGTTTCTCCTCCGGCAGATGCTGGTGGAACTCGTTCCAATGCTTGATGCGTTCCAGTTCGGGCTGGTCTTGCGGCAGCTCGCGCTTGAACTCCATGAATCCGGTTGGTTTGCCCATGTGCGTGAAACGTAAAACGTGAATCGTGATGCTGCTCAGTTGCCGCCGACGCGCGCGAGGTCTGATTTGTTTTCCTCGAACGCCCGCATGACCGCGTCGTCGCCCGTAAGGCCGGCGTCCTTGGCGCGACTGAGACACTCCAGCATGCGCTTGTAGTCTTTCGGTATGACTTTGACGAACTTGCCGACGATGCCTTCCCAGAGTTCGAGAATGCTCTCGGCCCGGTGGCTGTCGGTATGCTCGAAGTGGCGCTTGATCATCCGGTAAACCTCGGCCTTCTCCTCCGGATCGGTCAGTGCTTCGAGGCTGACCATGTCCTTGTTGCAGCGCGTCGCAAAATCGCCGGGCAGGTCGAGCACGTAGGCAACGCCGCCGGACATGCCCGCGGCAAAATTGCGCCCCGTGCTGTCGAGCACGACGACGCGCCCGCCGGTCATGTATTCGCACCCGTGGTCGCCCACGGACTCGACGACGGCGTGGAGGCCGCTGTTGCGGACGCAGAACCGCTCGCCGGCCATGCCGCGGATGTAAGCCTCGCCGCTGGTGGCGCCGTAAAACGCCACGTTGCCGATGATGATGTTTTTCTCCGGCACGAACGTGGAGCCTGGCGGCGGGCAAACGACGATCTTGCCGCCACTGAGTCCCTTGCCGAAGTAGTCGTTGGCGTCGCCTTCCAGTTCCAGCGTGATGCCGCGGGGCACGAACGCGCCGAAACTCTGGCCCGCCGAGCCGACGAACTTCAGGCGGATGGTGTCATCGGGCAGGCCGTTGGCGCCCCAACGCTTCGTCACCGCACTGCCGACCTGAGTGCAAACAACGCGATTGACGTTCTTGATGGGCAGCGTCGCGCGAACCTTCCTGCCCTCTTCAATGGCGGGCGCGCAGAGCTTCAACAGCACCTGCTGGTCGAGCGATTCCGCCAATCCGTGGTTCTGCTCCATCTGCCGGTAACGGCCGACTTCGGGGCCGGCGGGCGGCTGATAGAAGATGCGTGAGAAGTCCAAACCCTGCGCCTTGTAGTGGTCGAGCGCCTTCGCCTTGTCGAGCTTGTCGGTGCGGCCGACCATCTCGTTGAGGGTGCGGAAGCCGAGCTTTGCCATTTCCTCGCGCAGGTTTTGCGCGATCATGTGGAAGAAGTTGACGACGTGCTCCGGCTTGCCGGCGAACTTCTTGCGAAGCTCCGGGTTCTGCGTCGCCACGCCCACCGGGCAGGTGTCGCTGTGGCAGACGCGCATCATGATGCAACCCATGACGACCAGTGGCGCCGTCGCAAAACCAAACTCCTCCGCGCCAAGCATCGCGGCCACCGCGACATCGCGGCCGGTGCGAAGCTGGCCGTCGGTTTCGACATAGACGCGGCTGCGGAGGTTGTTGAGCACGAGCGTCTGGTGCGCCTCAGCGAGGCCGAGTTCCCACGGCGTGCCGGCGTGCTTGATGCTCGTAAACGGCGAAGCGCCCGTGCCACCGTCGTAACCGCTGATAAGGATCACGTCGGCGTGGCCTTTCGCAACGCCTGCCGCGACGGTGCCGACGCCAACCTCGGCCACCAGCTTGACGCTGATGCGTGCTTCACTGTTGGCGTTCTTGAGGTCGTGAATCAGTTCCGCAAGATCCTCGATCGAGTAGATGTCGTGATGCGGCGGCGGCGAGATAAGACCGACGCCAGGCGTGGAGTGCCGTGTCTTGGCGATCCACGGATAAACCTTCCGACCCGGAAGCTGGCCGCCTTCGCCGGGCTTCGCCCCTTGGGCCATCTTGATCTGAAGCTCGCGCGCGTTCACGAGGTAGTTGCTTGTGACACCGAAGCGGCCGCTGGCGACCTGTTTGATGGCGCTGTTCTTGGAGTCGCCGTTCGGTTCGGCTGTGTATCGCGCCGGGTCTTCGCCGCCTTCGCCGGTGTTGCTCTTGCCGCCGATGCGGTTCATGGCGATGGCGAGCGTCTCGTGTGCCTCCTGGCTGATGGAGCCGTAGCTCATCGCGCCAGACTTGAACCGCTTCACGATGCTCTCGACCGACTCGACCTCGTCGAGCGGAATCGGCTTGTCGAGATACTTCAGGTCGAACATGCCGCGCAACGTGCAGAGATGCCGCAACTGCTCGTCAATCTCATGGCAGAACTCCTTGAACACGCCGTAGTTGTTCGTCCGCGCTGCGAGTTGAAGCTTGTGGATTGTCTCCGGGTTGAAAAGGTGATACTCGCCGTCGGCGCGCCACTGATACTGGCCGCCCGGCCGCAATGTCGGCGGTTGTTGCCCGCGCTCCGGATACGCCGCGTCATGGCGCAGGCGCGCTTCCTCAGCGATGGCGTCGAGGCCAACGCCTTCCACCTGCGAAGCGGTGTTGGTGAAGTATCTGTCAATGACGCTATGATTGAGGCCAATCGCCTCGAAAATCTGCGCGCCTCGGTAACTCTGGATGGTGGAGATGCCCATCTTCGACATCGTCTTCACCACGCCCTTCACGGCGGCCTTCACGTAGTTCTTCACCGCCTTCTTGTGGTCGAGGCCGGTGAGCAATCCCTCGCGAATCATGTCGTCGAGCGCCTCAAACGCGAGATACGGGTTGATCGCCGTCGCGCCGTAGCCGACCAGCAGCGCGAAATGATGCACCTCACGCGGCTCGCCCGACTCCAGCACCAAGCCAACGCGCGTGCGCGTGCCTTCGCGGACCAGATGATGATGCAACCCCGCCACAGCCAGCAGCGCCGGAATCGGCGCCTGCACGCTGTTCACTCCGCGGTCGGATAGAATGATGATGTTCACTCCCCTGCCGATGGCGGCGCTGGTCTTCGCGAACAACTCCTCCATCGCTTTTTCGAGGCCCTTGCCGCCGGAATTCGCAGGGAAAACGATCGGCAGCGTCGCCGACTTGAAGCCGGGCCGATCAATATGGCGCAGCTTCTCCAGTTCCTCGTTGCTGAGGATCGGACGGTCCAGTTCGATCATGCGGCAACTCTCCGGACCGGGCTTGAGCAGATTGCGCTCGGAGCCGATCAGCGTGTGAGCCGACATGATGATCTCTTCGCGAATGCAATCCACCGGTGGATTCGTGACCTGCGCAAAGAGCTGCTTGAAGTAGTTGTAGAGAAGCTGCGGACGGTTCGACAGCACCGCCAGCGGCGTGTCGTTGCCCATCGAGCCGATCGGCTCAACGCCGTCGGTGGCCATCGGCCCCATGATCTTCCGCAGTTCCTCGAACGTGTAGCCAAACGCCATCTCGCGCTGAACCATCGTCTCGTGGTCCGGCTCATAGACGTGCGGCGGGTCGGGCAGCTTGTCGAGAGGGATCATCTCCTGATCGAGCCACACCCGATACGGCTGGCCGGAGGTGATCTTGTTCTTGATCTCCTCGTCCGCAACGATGCGGCCTGCCTCGGTGTCAATGAGGAACATGCGGCCGGGCTGAAGCCGCCCCTTTTCGAGCACTCGCTCCGGCTCGACAGGCAACACGCCAACCTCGCTCGCCATAATGACCAGGTCGTCCTTGGTGACGTAGTAGCGCGACGGGCGCAGGCCGTTGCGGTCAAGCACCGCGCCGATCTTCCGGCCGTCCGTGAACGCAATCGAGGCCGGGCCGTCCCACGCTTCCATCAGGCACGCGTGATACTCGTAGAACGCGCGCTTCTGGTCGCTCATGCTCTCGTGGCTCTCCCACGGCTCCGGGATCATCATCATCACCGCGTGCGGCAGTTCACGGCCAGAGAGCACGAGAAACTCCAGGCAGTTGTCGAACATCGCCGAGTCGCTGCCGTCATCGCAGATAATCGGCCGCAGCTTTTCGATGTCCTTGCCCCAGAGATCGCTCTCGAAGAGCATCTGGCGGGCGTGCATCCAGTTGATGTTGCCGCGCAGCGTGTTGATTTCGCCATTGTGTGCGAGATAGCGGTAGGGATGCGCACGCGGCCAGCTCGGGAATGTGTTCGTGCTGAAGCGCGAGTGGACGAGACAGAGCGCGCTCTCGACCGCTGGATCCTTGAGGTCGGGGAAGAATTCCTCCACCTGCTCACACATCAACATGCCCTTGTAGATGAGCGTCTTGAACGAAAGGCTGCACACGTAAAAATGTTCGCCGCCCGCGATCTTCCGCCCACCGCGGCCGTAGCGGATGATGTGCTCGGCGCGCTTGCGGATGACGTAGAGCTTGCGCTCAAACGCCGCGTCGTCATGGAGCTTGGAATCACGACCGATAAAGACCTGCCGCACAAACGGCTCGGAAGCTTTCGCGGTCCCGCCAAGCGTGTTATTGCTGGTCGGCACCGTGCGCCAGCCAAGCATCGCCTGTCCTTCTTCGGCGACGATCTGTTCAAACGCCTTCTCGCACTCCCGGCGCTCTGCCGCATCTTGCGAAAGGAAAATCTGCCCAACGCCATATTCGGCAAAGCCCGGCAACGCGATCTTGGCGGCACCAGTCGCATTCTTCAAAAACTCGTGTGGCATCTGTATGAGGATGCCGGCTCCATCGCCCGTGTTGTTCTCGCAACCGCACGCGCCACGGTGACGGAGGTTGACCAGCGCGGTCAGGGCATCGCGAACGATTTTGTTGGATCGCTTGCCCTTAATATTGACGACAAAGGCGACGCCGCACGCGTCGTGCTCATAACGCGGGTCGTATAACCCTTGTGCTTTGGGAGCCTGTAACATGTTCAGACCTTCAACCTTTCTTCGCCGCTGCGCTTCCACTGCCGTTCTTCAGGACTTCGATGAACGCTTCGGTATTCGCGTAAAGTTTTCTGCCACGCCGATAGACAATGCCCAATGGGCGCACAAACGGGTGCCTCGCAAACGGCACCGCCGCCAACGTGCCCAGACGCAACTCGTGCTCCACGCTGGGCAGCGGCAACACGGAAACACCCGAACCAGCCTCCACCGCGCGCTTGATCGCCTCGATGTTGTCGAACCGCAGCACCGGCTTCACATCCGCGCCGCGGCTTCTCAGATAGCGCTCGATCTTCTTTCCAACCACCAGTTCGGCGTCAAAACCGACGTAGGGTTCGCCCGCAAGCTGTGCAAACGTCACCGTCTTCTGCCTCGCAAGCGGATGCCGCGGCGGGCACGCGAGCACCATCGGCTCCTCTCGCCACGAAATCACCGCCAGACCTGGCCGCCCCTGCGGAAAAGAAATGATGCCAAGATTCACCTCGTCGTTCAGCACGCGCTCGCAAACCCGCTCCGGGTGCAGGTATTCGATCTCCACGCGTGCCTCCGGGCGCAGCTTACTGAATCGCTGCACGCACTGGCTTATGTCACGCATGTTGACCGAGTAAATGGCCGACACACGGATCACGGAATCCACGGCCGCGCGCGTCCCGCGCACCGCCGCCTCCACCTCATGATACCGCTCCACGACCTCGCGGCTGCCCTCGTAAAACACCTTGCCCTCCGGCGTCAGCTCCCACGGCCTGCACGAACGGTCAATCAACGTCACGCCGAGGTGCCGTTCCAGCCGATGAATCGTCTGGCTCGCCGTTGCCTGCAACACGCCGCTCGCTTCCGCGCCTCGCGAGAAGCTGCGAAACCGAACCACGTCGCAATAAATCTTTAACGCATCTATGTGCATTACTATTTCTAATACAGCAGCTATGCCGCATTAGGGAATTTGATAATACAGAAACCGTATCTCGTCAACTGTTTATCTCAACACATGGGAAAAACGAAAGGTCTAGCGATCTCCGAATTCTTGCCACTCCGGCTCGTTCTGAAAAATCCAGCGGTAGTAGGCCCTACCCCGCAACCGCTTCGCGGCCGCTTCGTCCACAATGACCTTGCAATCCGCATGAAGTTGCAACGCCGAAGCAGTCACCATCGAGGTAATTGGTCCCTCGACGGCCTTGGCGAGAATGGCGGCCTTCTCCGCGCCGGTGACCAGCGTCAGGATGTGGGACGCGTCCAGAATCGTGCCGATGCCCATCGTCAACGCGCGGCGCGGCACTGTTTTCGCCCCGCCGCGAAATAAGGCCGCGTTCTGGCGGATTGTCGCGGGCGTGAGCGCCTTCTCGCGCGTGCGCGACCGCAGCGCCGATAACGGCTCATTGAAGCCGATGTGGCCGTCGGCGCCAATGCCGAGCAGTTGCACGTCTATGCCGCCGCAATCGTGAATCATCTCCTCGTAATGCCGGCATTCCGCAGCGAGGTCGCGGGCTGCGCCGTTCGGCAGGTGCGTGTTCCGCCGGTCAATGTTGACCAGGCTGAACAGATGCTGATTCATGTAGTAGCGATAGGAATGGGGATCCTTCGGCGCGAGGCCAACGTATTCGTCGAGGTTGAACGTGCGGCAAAGCGAGAAATCAAGCCGGTCACGGCGGTGCATCTCGGCCAGATACCCGTAAACCTGCTCCATCGTCCGGCCTGTAGCCAGGCCGAGCACCAACGTTGGCTTCTCCCGCAAACGTTTCGCGATCAGCCGCGCCACAAGCTCTGCGGCCTTTTCTGTTGTCGGTTGAATAATGACTTCCATGCCGAAAAGTTAAGCACGAATCGCCGTGGCTGGACACGAAGAAAACGCGGCCGGAATACAGTCCGAAAGCCGACCACATCACTTCGGATAATCGCGCCACATCCAGCGCATCACGTCGGGGAAGATGGCTGTGCCGTGCTTGCCACTGTGGACTCCCTCGCCGAAGACAAACTTGTGGTCGTAGCCCTTTTCCTGGAGCGCTGCGGCCATCGCCTTGTTCGCCTCCGGCCACGAGCCGAACTGGTTGACGATGTCGTTCGCGCCGTCCTGCTGGAACATGCGGATCGGCTTCTTCGGCGAATTGCGGACCAGCTCCGGATATTTGTTGCCGCCACGGATGTTGGTGAAACTGCCAACGGTAGTGAAGCATTTGCGAAACGCGTCCGGCCGCTCCCAGCAGACGGTGAACGAGCAAATGCCACCACTGCTGCTGCCGGCGATGCAACGGCCTTCGGGATTCTTGGTCAGGTTATGCTTCTTGCCGACCTCCGGCAGAATTTCCTCGATCAGGAACCGTGCATAGGCGTCGCTGAGCGTGTCGTATTCGACGCTGCGGTTGGCGCGCGGCGCGGGCCGGCCGTCGGGGCGCTTGGCCGGCGGCTGGCCAGGCTTGAGCAACTTGCCGCCCGGCTGGATGAAGATGCCGATGATGACCGGCAGCTCGTGCTTGGCGATGAGGTTGTCGAACACCATCGGCGCGTTGTAGAGAATGCCATCCTGACAGACAAACACGGCGGCCGGCTTGTCGGCTTTGTATTGCGCGGGGACATAAACCCAGTAGTCGCGCACCGTGCCGGGATAAACCTTGCTCTCGTTCCACGAATACTTCGTGACGGCACCTTTCGGCACGCCCTTCTGCTCCAACGAGTCGGGGCCGGGTTTGTATTGGTCGTCGGGCGACGGTTTCTTCTCGGCGGCTTGAACGATCACAGCGGCGGCCATGACGGGGATGAGAACGCAACGAAGGTATGGTTTCATATTCAATTCACTGTCGTCATTTTGACGACTCATTTTCCACCACATAAACCTGGCTCCAGCCGTTGCGGTCGCTGGTGAAGACCACGCGGCGGCCATCAGGCGAAAACGCCGGATGCGGATGGCTCCATTGCGGGCCATAAACAGAGGCGGGATCGTCGGGACGCGGCGGACGGTCGAGTTCGGGCCGCTCGCCGCGGATGATGCTCGTGTCAATGCCCGCGCCCTTTGCCGGCTCGGTGAGCTTCCACTGTGTGCCGCGGCTGGTGGCGCGCGGATGGCAAAGCGTGCGCCGCTCGCCGGTGCGGGCGTTGACCAGTTGCAGGCCGATGTCGGGATGATTCGTGTCGCCCACAATCCACCGTCCGCTCCGGTCGCTGCTCTGGTGCCATGTGTTGAATGCCGCGATGCTGCGCACGCGCGAACCGTCGCGGCTGACGGCGCGCAACGCGCGCGGCCAATGCGTGAAGATGATCTCGCTGCCATCGCCGAGCCAGCTTTCGTGGACGATCCATTCGCCGGGCTGCTGCGGGTAAAGATTGCGGTCGCCCGTGCCGTCGGCGCGGATGGTCCAGATGCGCGCGCCGGGCGTGCCGGAGTATTCGAGGATGTTGTCGTCGGCCGGGCAGAACTGGATATGGCCGACCTCGGCTTTCTCCACCAGGAAGCGCGTCTGTCCCGACGCCAGCTCGATGAGCGCGAGCCGGCAGCATTTAGGCAGGCGCACGCCGATGGCCAAGCGCGTGCCGGCGGCGTTAAGCGAACAGTTGCCGAGCTTCGCGCCGTCGAACTTCGCCACCACCCGCACGCGCAACGTCTCGCGGTCCACCTCCACCACGCAGTCCCGCGCGGAGAAGTAGAGCCGCCGTCCGTCGCACGTCACCGCCGGCGAGAACGGATTGATGTCCACGCGCGCGGTCAGTTGGGTGATCGCGCCGGTAGTTTCCGCAGCGGTGAAGAGGTTTGGAAAGCCGGTGCGGTAGCTGACGAAGTAAAGCTCACGCTGATCGTCCGGCCACGACGGGTTCGTGAAATAGAAGTGATGATGCATCGCCCCCGCCGCCGTCATCTGCCAGAGCCGCGCGCCGGTCTTCTCGTCGCGCAACTCGCGCCGTTCGGAGGGAAATCGCCGACCCGCCGCAGCCGAGCTGTTTCTCGCCATCAGCAAGCCCGCACCGACCAGCACGCTATTCTTCAGGAACATCCGTCGTGTGGAGGGTCGGATCATTCGCGGCTTCAGCGGCTGACGTAGTCGAAATCCATAGACTGGCTTCAAACAATGCGCGTTTCTCCCACCGAGCGCGAGCCAAAATCGGCGTCCTGAAACACAGCGTTGCTTGCAGGCGTGGCAGTTAGCGCAAGCGAAGCCGTCATGGAAATCGCCGTAGCGGAGATACCTCACGACGGTGTGGATGATGACGGGCCGCCAATGGCTGTGGGTGGTGGCGAAGCGTTCGGGATGGAACCGCTCGCAGCTATTTCCGCAGGTGAATGAAGCTGTTGAAGTTGTTCTTCTCCACCACCGTTTTCAAGACTTGGAATCCCACCCGCCGAGCCAGCAGTTCCACGCTCTGCGGATGGTGACAACGCAGCGGGTGCCCGCTGAAATCCGCCGGGCACATGTCTGCGTAGCTTTTGAACGCTTCGTCACCCAGCATGGATGCGAAATGGATGACCACCGTGCCGCCCTTCTTGAGAACACGATGGGCTTCGAGCAGGTAGCCGTATTGGGTTTCGATCTCGATGTGCACGAAGGTGGCCAGAGAGAAGAACAAATCCACGGAGCCATCCGGAATAGCAGGCATCCGGCAGTTGGTGGTGAAGACAGGTGTCGCCTTGGGCTCGTTCCGGTATTTGTCGGGCAGCAGGAGGAAACAGAGCATCTCCGAGAAGTCAACCAGATAGGCCCTGCCGCAGTCGGCCATGTAACGGTCGGTGAAATAGCCGTGGCCGGGGCCGACCTCTGCAATGGTCATGCCGGGCTTGAGGTAGGGCGCGACCTCCTCCCAATACGTCTCCCAAACGGGAAGCGGGTCGCGGGGCGGCCAGGAATGCGGCCGATACTCAGCGGGGATCCCGGCCTTGCGAGCCTTCCGATAGAGGTGATGTTCCAGCAACGGAATATCCCATGTCCGCAGCGTCTTGATGCGGCACACTGGCGCCGGCACCATCCCGGGAAAGCGCCGCTCCAGTTCCTTGAATTCGTCCCGCACGGGATCATGAAGTCGTCCTGCAATTCCTCTCAGCAGCCAGGCCAGTTTTTCAAGTGGTTTCATAGTTATTGAGTTGAGGAAAAATAGTTCATTTCTCCACCACCAGGGAAGGAAAGCTGGTCTGCCGCCGGTGCGCAAGCGTAAAGCCTCCCCGGCGCAATTGGGGAATTACCCATCACAAATTTTCAACCCCGAAAGTTTTTGGAGTCAACGTCAGGAATCTTCGGGCGGGCTGACTGCACTGTCCGCTATCAACACAAAAGGCGCAAGAGACGGGAGCCTCCTGCGCCTTATTGTGAGAGCAAGACTGGTTACGCCAGGCCGAATTCCTTCTTGTTCGCTTTGCGGGAGGCGAACACGGGCTTGTCGGAGAGCTTGGCCTTGAGCAACGCTTGTTCGTCCGCGCCTGCGGTCAACGGCAGCGCAATCTGGTTGATCAGCGCGTTGAGACTGTGATGCCGGCGAGTTTCCAGCGAAAGTGAAACAGCATCGCCAGAAAGATAATCATCATGGCTGGATACCAGAACAACGCGAGGTGATTACCGAACAGCGGCCGCAGCAAGGTGGGCAGCAAGCCCATGGAAACTCCCATACACGCCAGAACCCATCCAAACCGTCGCGTTTCCGGTTTGCTCAAGGTCCACACTGCCCACAATCCAATCGCAGGTGCGACAATTACATAGCTGTTGGATTCAGTCATCGGGTTGAATAACATGAGATAGGAGACAGCCAGCGCGTGCAGCCACATGGCGCGAAGCGGATCAGCCCACCGCCGCGCGCCCATCCACCAGACGCCTAAAACGGCACCACCCGCCACCACGCGCACCAACTTCGAGATAACATTGTCAAGTTCCCCACCGAAGGTTCGGATGATGCCACCCAGGTCTGCATACTGATGTCCTGCCACCACAACGCATGCCTGAATATGCTCGAACATTTGGCGATACTGGCTGGATACGTAGGCAGGACTGTTGAAGAGGAATGGCAGACCCGCCAGTGCCGCCAAGGCAAGCGCAACGCGCCAGCGCAGCGGCGCGTAAACCACCGCAGCAAGGGCCACCAAAACAAGACCAATCGGTTTAACCGCCACCGCGAGCATCATAAATACCGACGCCGCCCACCACTGCCGCGGATACAAACGCACCGCCGCCTGTAGCATCAGCGCGCCAAACACAACGTTCGCCTGACCGTTGCGTAATGCCCCCAAGCTCAATGGCATCGCCAACAACGTAGCCCCGAGAAAGGCGCGCGACACCTCGCTTCCAAACAGTTGCCGCGACCATCGCCACAATCCATCCACCAGCAGCGCCAATGAGACGAAACGCCAGAGCAGGTCTCCCAGCGGCGATGGCAGGAGGTGGAACGGTGTAAATAGCACAGCAAACTGCGGCAGATAGTGATACGACCAGCCGTCGTAGAGATTCTGTTGTGCCCACCAGTCCGCCACCGCCTTGTGATAGACCGGAAGCACTGATCGGCGGCAAGGATCCGCGATCACCATCCCCGCGATGACCAGCAGCGGCACCGCCCAAAGTGTGAAAACCAGCCACGTTTGTGCGTAATGACTCTCAAACCACCGCCTTGATTTTGGCGCAGACTCCGAATACATCAAAACATTCTTGCTATGCTACGGCCGCTTTTGCAACAGACAAGCAGAGATGAACTCCAACCGCCTCGAAACAATAAATGAGTTGATCACCATTTCGGGATAATGAATTAGGGCCGAGTCTCCGAAGTTCAGGCATTATCTTTTTTGACTCGACGAGCACGTTGCCGGTGGTGCTGGATATGTGGAACAGACGATTCGTCTGTATTCAATGAAACAACTGATCATTACTGGCGACGACTTTGGTTACAGCCGGACAGTGAATGACGCGATCATCCGCGCCTGCCGCGAGGGCATTCTCACCAGCGCCAGCCTGATGCCGTGCGGGTTTGATTTTGAATATGCCGCCAAACTGGCGCGTCAGACGCCGGCCCTGAGCATCGGCATACACCTGTGTCTGCTTCAAGGGCGGGCGGTTTTGCCGCACAAAGAAATCCCCGCGCTGACCGACGCAGACGGCAATCTGCACAACAATCCATTTTGTTTCGGCCTGAAACTCTTTTTCGTCCCCGGCATCCGCCAGCAGATCGAGCGTGAACTGCGCGCCCAGATGGCAAAGTTTCTCGCCACGGGTTTGCGACCATTCCACATCAACACCCACATGCACTTGCACGCGCATCCGGTGGTGTTTCCCATTGTCGCCCAGCTCGGCCATGAGCACGGCATCCGGTTCCTGCGCGTGCCGCGGGAGGACCTTTACTCGCACCTGCTGATTGACCGCCGTTCTTTTGCGCGCAAACTGGTGCGCGGATTGTTCTTTCGGGCGCTGAGCATTGGTCTGCAAGCCAAGATCGAACGCGCCGGCTTCCAATCTCCGCACGCGCTTTACGGCTTGCTGCAAAGCGGCCATTTGGACGAGATGTATCTGACAAAGGTGCTTCAGCATCTCGATGACGGCGTGACAGAAATCTACTTCCACCCCGGCGCGGACGGGGATCCTGTTCTCCAGCGTTGGCAGCCTGATTACAACCACGCCGCCGAGACGGCGGCACTGTTGAGTCCGCGGTTGAAAGAACTCATCTGCCAACTCAATCTCCGGCTTGCTCGTTTTGAAGACGTGATCCAGCCTGAAGATGAAGGACTGTCAGAGGGGCCTGCGGTAAGTAAAGGCGCCATTTCCATCCCTGCGACGCTGAAGCAAGACATCCGGTGAGGCCGGCGATCCACTAGCGACTTCGGGGATCTTCCGCGGCAAAATCATCGGCGTGGACAACAAACTGCGTTACCTCGACTCCTCCAGCAACCCCGACTACATCGCCGAAGGCCAGCCCGTCGGCAAGACCGTCGAGGTAACAGTCGCCGCCGCCAACGCCAACGGCGACCAAGGCCCCGCCGGCCCCGCCGCGCAAGTGGTGGTGACGTGAGTAACCCAAACATCCGGAGCCGCCGCCCAAGCCAAGAGCCAGCCGGCGTAGGAAGACGGCGCGAGCCGCACCAATAGTAGATGGCAAACTTGAGCGGCGCGCGGAAAGCTGATAAGGCTTTCTCGTGCGCCGCTTAGGTAAATGGACGCAAAGCGAAGGCGGTATCAAATGAGCAAACAGACAGATGCCACGGATGAAGAGTTCAAGAAGCTTTTCTGGGCGGTTCGTAAGGAACATGTCCGGCTGAAGAAGAAAGCCACTGCGAACGATCCTGCCCACAAGGCAGCCGTCGCTTTCGCCCAAGCCCATAACTGGAAGTGGGCCGAGGAGTTGGTCGAAACAAGCCGACTGGGTCAGTCGGGCAAAGAGGATGAGGCGCTCAAGGCGGTGGCGGCATGCGAGGCATCTGTTCCGGAGGAATACAGCGGTCACCTCTACTTCATTCGCGGATCTGCGCTCGACGCCAAAGGCGATCACGACGAAGCCATCAAGGCATATCGCAAGGCGCTGGCCATGCCGGGCTTCGACAAGCCCGGAAGCGCGTGGGGTAACATCGGCCTCGCGCTCGACGCCAAAGGCGATCACGACGAAGCCATCAAGGCTTTCCACAAGGCGCTGGCCGTGCCGGGCTATGACAAGCCGGGAAAGGCGTGGGTTAACATTGGAATCGCGCTCCACGCCAAAGGCGATTACGAGGAAGCCATCAAGGCTTTCCACAAGGCGCTGGCCGTGCCGGGCTATGACAAGCCGGGAAACATTTGGATTTACATCGGCCTCGCGCTCGACGCCAAAGGCGATCACGACGAAGCCATCAAGGCATACCACAAGGCGCTGGCCGTGCCGGGCTTCGACACGCCGGGAGGCGCGTGGAATAACATCGGCGTCGCGCTCCACACCAAAGGCGATCATGACGAAGCCATCAAGGCATACCGCAAGGCGCTGGCCGATCCAGGCTTCGACACGCCGGCGATGACTTGGGCGAACCTCGGTCTCACCTATATCAAAGCAGGGAAATCCGAACTTGCTCGCGAGGCATGCAACAAGGCTCTCGCGGCACCCGATCCGAGTGGCTCCGATCACGCACGGGCGCGCATGGGGTTGGGACTATTGGAGAGCAAGCTGAAGCCTGCCGCACTCTCGGCCGACGACCGTGCTCTTGTCGAAAAGTCACTCGTTGAACCAACCGCGGACAATCCTGAAGCCAGGCTGATCGGCAAAATCAAGGAAGCGGGAGATACTCAATACGACCGCTACCTAACTGAGAGGAAGGATTCCAAGCGCGATGATACGCTTAGCATTCTGCGCGGCTGGAGCAGCGCGGTCACGCTGCTGGAAGGCTCGGAGCGTCGCTGGCGCGGTGGCGGCTATTTTCTGAAATGGCGCGGCTGCGGCATCGTAATTGATCCGGGTTTCGATTTCCTGCGCAACTTTCACGACGCCGGTTTCCATGGCCGCGAAATCAACGTGGTGGTCGTCAGCCACAATCACCCGGACCATAACGACGACCTCAAGCCCATTGATGACTTGCGTTACGAAATCTACAAGCGGCGTGCCGCCCAAAAAGGCGCGGGTGTCTCACCGTATGTGATCCTGTGGGATGAGGATACTAAAGCGGCGACCAAGTTTTCCGCGGAACATCCAGAGCATCATCATCCTCCTATTACGTTTTCGACCGGCTATCCGCAGCCTTTCGACCTGTCGAAACATCCCGCCAAGTTTCCGGTGCGCGTAGCTCCTTTCAAAGTAAAGCACAGTGATGACGCGCAAAGTGCAATGGGAGTGATGATCGAACTTCTAGACCAGAAGGGAGGTGTCGCCCTCCGCATCGGTTACACGGGCGACACGGCTTACTTTGATGACCTCCCGATACACCTCTCCAAGTGCGACGTGCTAATAGCCCACATCAGCCAACCGACGATTGATGAGCTTCTAGATCCGGCAAAAAGGAAGAAAGAGCATTTGGGCTACCGGGGAACAGCAGCATTGGTAAAGGAGTGCAAACCGAAGCTGGTGTTGCTTGCCGAGTTTTGGGCCGGCTATACCGACATCAGGATTGATCTGGTCAAGGGATTGCGCATGCGATCCGGCTGTGAAGCCATCCTGCCCACTGGCATCGGAATGCATTTGCACCTGCCCGACCTCAAGGTGGAGTGCACGGCGTGTCACCAGCAAACAGCGATCTCTCAAGTGAATGTCACTCCGCCGACGGATGATTTCGGGAATCTGGCATATCTCTGCCCGACCTGTCTGCTGCGCTAATGTCAAAGCATTGCCCATGAACGACCCGGCGGATGAATTGGAAGTGGCGTTTGCGAAGGCGGCGCGGGGGCCGGAAGCGCACCCGAAGTTGTTCCGGCAGTTGCGGAAGTCGGAGCTGTCGTTCCTGCTGCCCTACCCCTAGACACAACAGGCGCAAGAGACGGGAGCCTCCTGCGCTTTGTTGTGAGAGCAGACTTGGTTACGCCAAGCCGAATTCCTTCTTGTTCGCTTCGCAGGACGGGAGCACGGGCTTGTCGGAAAGCTTCGCCTTGAGCAACGCCTGTTCGTCCGCGCCTGCGGTGAGCGTTGGTTGTGCCGCTGCGACTTGAGACCGGCGAGTTCCTTGCTTTCATCTCAAGACGAAGCGGAGCGGGTCTGCCAGGTCAGTGTTTTGTGCCGTAGCTGGCAGGCGGCTCGGCGACCATTGCTACGGACGGGGCGGCAACAACTTCGCGGTAGAGGGTTTCGGGCGCAATGTCCAAGTCCTCACCCCAGCAGATGACGCCAAAGTCGGGGTTGATGCGAAAGTCCTTGAACGCCTCGATTTTGAGCAATCGCTTGAAGACCGGCGCGCGGCGGAGGTGCTTTTCCAAATCCACGACGCCCGATTTGCCGTCTTCGAAGCGGACGTGCAACCGGTAGCCGTCGAGGTGTTCAGCCGATACAACAGACCAATACATACCTGAGTCCTTTCTTCATGCCAACGGCTCAATCTTGCTCATGGGCCGGCCCGTTTCAATCGCCTGCCAGTTTTTCAACAGTTCTTTGCGGTGCATGGCGGCCCATTCGATTACCAGTCCAAGCGTGCGCGGCGGTAGAGATCCTTCGGACAGCACGAGTTCGTTGATTTGAATCACGGCCTCATGCGAACCATAACGGACATGGAAGTGAGGTGGCCGGTGTTCATCATAGAACATGCCAATCACAATCCCGTAGAATCTGCTGATCTCTGGCATCGCTTCCAGCAAAAGGTTTGGACGCCGACGGGTTATTTGCAAGCCATTTCATCGTCGTCATCAGGGCCGTGCATGCCGTTACCCGCACCAACACAAAAGGCGCAGAAGGTTCGCACCTCCTGCGCCTTGTTGTGAGAGCAGACTGGTTACGCCAGGCCGAATTCCTTCTTGTTCGCCTCGCAGGACGGGAACACGGGCTTGTCGAAGAGCTTCGCCTTGAGCAACGCCTGTTCGTCCGCGCCTGCGGTGAGCGGCAGGGCAATCTGTCCGCCTTCGGCCGCGGAGCGTTGGAGGGCAAACATGACCTCGGCGCCGAGCGCGGCATGGGCGAGGTTGCAGGGATGGACCTTCGTGCCGTCGAGCCAGTCGGCCATGTCCTGGATGTAAGGCGGCATGTCGGCGTCGTAGTTCATCACACCGTCGCCGCTCTGGCAGCCGCCGCTCTTGGTGACCGCGCGCCAGCCGCCGTTGGTGAGCACTTCGACGAAACCCTCGGTGCCTTGCGCGCCGATGCGGTTCTTGCCCCACCACTTGGCGACCTCCGGCTGGTCGGGCGCGCCCGCGCCGCTCTCGTAGATGCCGCGCACGCCGTTGGCGAACTGCACGAAGCCGGCGATGTAGTCGGGCGAGGGATGGTTGTCGGCGAATTTGGACTTGCCGGCCGCCTGCGCCGTGGCCCAGACGCCGGGCGCGTAGTCGTTGAACCACATGGAGTAGTCAATCATGTGGCTCAGCATGTGAGTCATCCAGCCGGTGGCGGTGCCATAGACAGTGTGGATGCGGCCGAGGGCGCCGCTGGCGGCGATCTCCTTCACCTTCTGGTAATGCTTGCCGTAGCGGTGCTGGTGGCTGACGACGGCCTTGGTGCCGGTGGAATCGAGCAGCTTCTTCATCTCCATCATCTCGGCGCTGGTGAGCGAGACGGGTTTCTCAAACGCGATGAGCTTCGCGCCGCCCGCGACGCCAGCCTTGATGAAAGGCATGCGCAGGTGCGGCAGGGTGCAGAAGCAGAACACGTCCGGCTTCAGTTCGGCAGCGAGGGCGGCGGCGTCCTTGCTGGTCTTGGGATTGCCGAGCTTGGCCGCGGCGGCGTCGAGGCGTGCCTGGTCAATATCGCAAATGCCGGCGACCTGGAAGCGGGGGTTGGCGTTGAACGCGCCGGCGTGATGCATGCCGCGCTTGCCCATGCCGACGACGATGACGGAGTATTTTTTCATTGGGGTAATGGAGTGTTGGAGTGATGGAGTGTTGGGTCCGGGAACAGAGCTTTGGAGTCAGGAGTATTGGAGCGCCGGGTTGCACCAAACAACCCATAACTCCAATACTCCACCACTCCATTACTCCAAGCTGTCGTCCTACTTCTGCGCCTTGTCCCACTCGAGGGACTTGGCGATGACGTAGTCCACTTCCTCGGCGGTCAGCTCGGGGAACATCGGGAGGCTGACGCAGGTCGCGGCGTTGTGCTCGGCGTTGGCGACCGAGCCGACGATGCGCGCGCCCTTGCCCCACGGATAACCTTCCTGCTGATGGATGGCGATCGAGTAGTGGGTCTTGGCATCAATGCCGTTGTCCACGAGGAACTTCACCATCGCGTCGCGCTGTTCGGCCTTCTTCGTCTCGATGGCGTAGAGGTGGAACACGTGGCGATAGCCCGGCACTTCGTAGGGCAGCGTGAAGCTCTTCGCGCCTTTGAGACCCGCGGTGTAACGCGCGGCCCACTTCCGGCGGAGGTCGCACCACTCGGTGATGTGCTTGAGTTTGGCGCTGAGGATGCCGGCGTGGATGTCGTCGAGCCGGCTGTTGAAGCCGAAGCTGTGGACGTTGCGCTTGGCCGAACCGTGGTTGCGCAGCTTGCGGACCTTCGCGTCAATGTCGGCGTTGTTGGTCACCAGCGCGCCGCTGTCGCCGAACGTGCCGAGGTTCTTCTGGATGATGAAGCTGGTCGTGGCCGCATCGCTCAGTTCGCCAATGCGGAAGCTGCCGCCGTTCGCGTCAATGGCTTGCGCGTTGTCCTCGATGAGCTTGAGCTTGTGCTTGTCGGCGATCTTCTTGATGGCCGGCATGTCGGCGCACTGGCCGTAGAGATGGACCGGGATGATCGCCTTGGTCTTCGGCGTGATGGCCGCCTCGATCTTGGCCGGGTCAATGCACTTGGTCTTCGGGCAGCAGTCCACGAACACCGCGGTCGCGCCGGCAATCCAGATCGCCTCGGCGGTCGCGAAGAACGTGTTCGGGTGCGTGATGACCTCGTCGCCGGGTCCAATACCGAGCGCCATCAGCGCCATCCAGATCGCGTCGGTGCCGTTGCCGAGGCCGATGGCGAATTTGGTGCCACTGTATTTGGCGAACTCCGCCTCGAACTGCTTGAGCATCGGGCCTTGGACATATTCGCCGCTCATCAGCACCCGCTGGATGTTGGCGTCAATCTCCGCCTTGATGTTCTGGTATTGCTTGACGTGACCGTAGAACGGAACCTTCATCTCTCTCTATCTCCTTATGGTTGTTTGTTCGGATATGACTACGTAAATAGCGGTTTCAGCTCATCCTGACAAGAAATCAGCTTGCCGCCGTCGAAAATCTTTTCCATCTTGCCGCCAGACCATCGCTGCAAGCGATACAATGTCGCGAAAGCATAGTTCGGCGCCTGGCCACCCTGCCCGCCCACGATCTCCGCGCCGCGGCGGACGTTGTCCTGCATCCACGCCGGCTGGCCAAGGTGGTAGGGGTTGCGCCGCACCTCGCCGACGTGGAACGATGTCGCCGCGACCATGTCAGCCACGTCGCGTGCGCTGGACTCCACCATCAAGTTTGGCGTCGTCATCGCCGCCCAGAATTCCGTTTCCACGACGAGGCACGAAAACGCCGGGCCGAGCTTGGCCATCGCTTCCAACACCAGCAGGTTGGTGCCGATGTGCGTGCCGTTCAAATCCTGCGCGTGCGGCATGAAGACGACGCGCGGTTGTTGCGCGGCGAGAATGCCTGCAATGATGTCCACCGCAGCGGCCCAGTTCGCCGGATCCTGCTCGCGGCCTTTCGGGCTGATCTTCTCGAGGCCGTTCTCGCGCGTCGTGAGCAAACCAAAACCAAGGAAGTCGCAGGCGTTGCGAAGCTCAGCGAGTCGCGCCGGCTGGCGCTCCTTGCTGCTGCCTTGCGTGACAGCAACGTTGATGACGTTCATCTTCACCTCCCGTAAAAGCCGCAGCGCCAGCGCACCGATGATGCACTCGTCATCCGGATGAGGCGCAAAGATCAATACCTTCGGCGCCTTCGCGCGCAGCTTGGGACGCTTGGCCGGCGGGATGCCGCCGAGCGGGCAGGCTTTGCCCTTCTCCACGGCGCGAAGGTAAGCAGCAACGAAAGATTTGTATGGATTCTTCATGTTCGCCTCTCGCTACCGTTTTGGAACCCACGGCAGGCTTGCCGCGGCAATAGCCTGCCCGTGCCGCTTGTCCCGCTCGTCCGGCACCCGCAGCAGGATTTTCTCGGCCAGTTCCGGGAACTCCGCCTTGAGCACCTTGCTCGTGTGGTCGAGCAGAATCTCGCCGCCCGCGCCCGACGTGACGCGGCCGAGCACCAGCACGTTCTTGATCGTGTAGAAGTCCGCGTAGTGCGCGATGGCGTAGCCGAAACAGGTGCCGATAGTCTGGTAAATCTTCTCCGCACGATAGTCCCCCTTCTCCATCAACGCCTGCACATGCTTGAGCTTCTCCGGCAACGGCAGCGCCGGGTCCACCTCGATGCCCGCGACGCCGAGCAGCCGCCCGACGGCCTGCTGCGAGAAATACTGCACGCCGCAGCCGCGGTCGCCGGACCATTCGTCGGCGGGCGCGTTCGGCGCGTAGTCCACCGGCGCGAACGCCAACTCGTTCAGCCACGACGTGATGTTGCCGTCGGGCGTGACATAGCCCGCGGCGAGACTCGACCCCATCGCAATGCCGAGCACGGCGTTGTCGTTCATGGACATCGAGCCTGCCAGCGCCGTCACCTCGCCGTCGTTCACCACCTCAAACGGAATGTCGTGCCACGCCTTCCGCATCTCCAGGAACAAATCCTTCACGCGGTTGTCGAACAGCTCCCGCGGCACGCCCCGGAACAGCGACGCCACCTTCACGCGGTTGTTCACATAGACGCCCGCCGAGCTGCCGCCGATGGCGTCCACGCGCGGCAAATGCGCCGCCGCGCTCTTGAGCGACTCCATGATCTGGTCGAAATGCCACTGAGGGTCCTTCTGCGGCACAGGGTTCCACACCGTCTCCTCGCTGAACACCACCTTGCCGTCCACCACCGCCGCCACCTTGCGGTCGCTCGCGCCGAGGTCGAACCCGATGCGGCAGCCTTCCAGATGCCGACCCAGCGGCTTTGTCGCCTCGCGCGGCGCGGGCACCTTGCCGCGCCCGACTGTGACCACCTCGAACGGCCGCTCATACACCCGCTCGCCCATCAAGTCCGCGTCAAACCGCCCCGTCGCCTGCCCGCGATAATGCCCCTGGAGCTGCTCGCCGAACGTGCTCGGTCCATCAAACCAAACCCGGAACCCGCCGCGCGACCAGAGCGCGAACTTCACCAGCCGCTCCAGATACGTGGCGTTGGCCACCGCCTCCGGATGACCTTCGGGGAAGATGGCGGTGGGAAAATGAAACACGGAGCCGTCCGCCTGCTCCAACGCGACCGTCACCGCCAACTCATTGCCCGACGCCCGCACCCGCTGCCGGAATGCGCGATTAGCCAGCACCGCTGGCCGGAAAAAGGGATCCAGCACCGGCGTCAGCTTCGGCGTCACCAGAGGCAAACCATGATTCTCATTCATGCTCACGTCCTCACTTCACATTTTGCTGCTCCTCGCAGCCAAACAATCGCAAACTCGAAGCCGGCCACGATAAATAATCGCGCCGCGATTGCAATGTTTTTTAGCAATCTGGTTGTCAGGAGGGCGCAACTTGGCACCCGCGCCATCAAGCCGTGAGCCAGAGTTCATCCCAGTGGCCGTTGTCGCGAGCTTCTTCCAAACCATCCAAGTGGCGCAGGCCGCCGCGGGTCCAGAACCGCCCGGG
>Ga0172379_10001212_pt1 | contig 53764 bp, 40 predicted proteins | sample GrowelOW334metaG_FD_119756 | JGI IMG/M metagenome (GOLD analysis project Ga0172379, IMG submission 119756) | Groundwater microbial communities from an aquifer near a municipal landfill in Southern Ontario, Canada - Groundwater well OW334 metaG | ecosystem: Environmental > Aquatic > Deep... | reverse complement strand
GGATGAATATAGAAAGAGACTTAGAGAAAAAGTTTAGCGCACAAAGAAAGGTTTATTACAACCCGACTTTTGCGCGGGTAAGAAGTTCCTTTCTCAATATGGAAGATTTCCGCAATGGTTTTATTATTTCAGAAATCTTAGGAAAGCCTAAAGCCCTGAGAAGATGATCCAGAAAAAATATCAACTTAAAAGAGTTAACCAAGCGGGCTTAATTACTAGTAATATTAATGAAGCCCGTTTTGTTATAAAGTATAAAGAAGAGTTAAACCCTGCTCAATATGAAGCCGCTAGTGCGGTTGAAGGAGCTTATTTAATTATTGCCGGCGCCGGTTCCGGGAAAACCCGGACACTTGTGTATCGTGTTGCAAGGCTTATAGAACTTGGTTATCAACCGCAATCAATTTTATTACTTACCTTTACGCGCAAAGCCGCTAATGAAATGATGAACCGTGCAGCGCTTCTGCTCGATAACCGGTGTTCAAAAATTAACGGTGGAACGTTTCATTCGTTTGCAAATTCAATTCTTCGCAAGTATGCAAAAGCAATCGGTTTTGAATCGTCTTTCACTATTCTTGACCAAGGTGATAGCCAGGACGTTATTAATTTAATTAGAAGCCAATCGGGACTTGCGAAAAAAGAAAAGAGGTTCCCCAACAAACAAACGCTCAACAAAGTATTTAGCTTATCGGTAAATACAGAAAAAAAAGTTGAAGAGATCATTCTAGATGACTATCCTCATTTCTATGACCAGATCGATAAGATCCTCGACATTCAAAAAATTTATGATAGTTATAAGAAGAAAAATAATCTTCTCGATTATGACGATCTGCTAATCTATTTGCGTGATTTTCTTTTCAGCCTCTCCCCTTCTGCAAAAACGCTGCTTCAGTCTTTTAACTTTGTAATGGTTGACGAATATCAGGACACGAATAAACTGCAGGCAAGTGTAGTTAGCGCATTAACGCAGCTAAAGAAGAATATAATGGTTGTCGGCGATGATTCACAATCCATCTATGCCTTCCGCGGAGCTAATTTTAAAAACATCATGGATTTCCCTAGTCTCTACAACGATGTAAAAATTATTAAGCTTGAAGAAAATTACCGCAGCACACCGGAAGTTTTGAAATTTGCGAATAAGATAGTTGAAGAAGCAATTGAAAAATATCCGAAAGTTTTATTTTCACAAAAACTTTCAGGAGAACTTCCCGCTATCGTAGCAACTCAAAACGAAAATCTTCAATCAAAATTTATTGTTGAGAAAATCCTCGAACTCCGTGAAGAAGGAATTTCTTTAAAAGATATCGCCGTTTTATTCCGCTCTTCTTATTCTTCGTTCGATCTGGAAATTGAACTTACGAAAGCGAATATCCCCTTTGTGAAGTTCGGAGGAATGAAGTTCGTTGAAACCGCGCATATAAAGGATGTTCTCGCGTTCCTACGGATCAGTTTAAACCCGAAGGATGTTGTAAGCTGGTACAGAATTCTCCTCTTGCACGAAGGTGTGGGTCCCAAAACTGCCGAAAGAATTTTGGATGAAATAGCAACCGCAACTATTTCTTTGAATCAAGACCCTCACTCATTTTCTAAAAACAAACTCAACGAAAAAATTTTCCGGCTGCTTGAATTGCTTTACGCCCTTCACACAAAAGAGGGAACCCCAACCGAGAAAGCGCAACAAGTAATAGAGTATTATTTGCCTGTCTTCAAAGATAAATATGACGACTTCAACAAAAGAAAAAAAGACCTCGATATTTTCTTAAACATTACTGAAAAATACCGCTCGATGGAGAGTCTCCTTTCCGATATGGCAATTGAACCGCCGATTGATAGTGTTGTCGATTTGGAAGAAGAAACAAAGGAAGATGAGTTTGTAACGCTTTCTACAATTCATTCGGCTAAAGGGCTTGAGTGGCATTCCGTTTTTGTTATCCACGCGATTGATGGGTTTTTCCCTTCGTACCGCGCAACGGATAAATTGGAAAATTTGGAAGAAGAACGGCGCTTAATGTATGTTGCCGTTACCCGTGCAAAACAAAATCTCTTTATCTCCTATCCCATGAATATTTACGATAGAGAATCCGGGACTACCCTTTCCAAGCCTTCCCGTTTTCTTCAAAATATAACGGAAGAATTAGCTGAAGGATGGTTGCTGGAAGAATAGAAGGAATCTTAGGTTATTAGAATTTTTACGCGATGCTATTTTAGTAAGTCACTTTACGCATGTTCGTAAGTCGATCCCGAAAGCTTTCGGAATCGACCAATAAAAGGGCGAACAGAAGGAAAATCGTAAGGCGATTTAGAGAATCGCCCTACGATTTTTTGAATCTTGCGTAAGATAACTTAAGAAATTAATACAAGCATTTAATGTTTCAAAATGAAAGTTTACTCAGCGTCATATTTTATAAGAGAGTGGACGTCATATCCTTTAAGAATTTCTCTTCCATTTAAAAAGGAAAGTTCAATCAGAAAAGAGATCTGCACAACTTCTCCACCAAGCTTTTCAATCAGTTTTACAGCCGCGGCTGAAGTTCCTCCAGTTGCAAGCAGGTCATCATGCAAAAGCACTCTATCTCCCGGAATAATTGCGTCGGTATGGATCTCTATCGTATCTGTTCCATATTCAAGCGCATACGTTTCGGAAATTTTATCCGCGGGCAGTTTATTCGGCTTTCTGATCGGGATAAATCCGGCGCCGAGTTTTTCCGCCAACAATCCGCCAAAGATAAAACCTCTCGATTCAATTCCCGCAACCTTAGAGATGCCTTTATTTTTGGCTAATTTGACTAACATTGCTGTGGTTCTAGAAAGCGCTTCGGGATGCATTAACAGCGTGGTTATATCTTTAAAGATAATTCCCTTTTTCGGAAAATCGGGCACGTCGCGAATGAAAGCAGCTAAATCATTACTCATTATTTCCACCGTGTTTAGTTAAGAATGTGTTTAATCCATTTTTAAAATCCTGCGATGTTCTGGAAATCGCATTTACCGTTTTCGAGTACTCAACGGCATTTTTGTAAGTCATACTTGAAACAGCACGGATCAGTTTTTTAGTTTCACTAATACTCGTTCTTGAATTTGAAGACAGATTATTAATTAATGTAGATGAAAAATCAAGAACATCTTCTTCAATAAAATCTATTAAACCAAGTGTTAAGGCTTCATCGGCAGAAATAATTTTTCCGCTTATCAGCAATTGTCGGGCTTTGGCTTCTGTTAATCTTTTTAGAACCAAAAATGAAATGATCGCAGGAACAAATCCGATCTTCACCTCGGTAAAACCAAATTTAGCAGCATCTTTTTCAGCTATGATATAATCGCATGCGAGAGCCAATCCACAACCTCCCGCAATTGCGGCTCCGTTTACCGCAGCAACGGTTATTTTATTGCATTCATAAAGTGAGATAAATAATTCGGCAATAAGTGATGAATCTTTTTCATTTGCACTCAATGAGTTTGATTGCAAATTTTTAAGATACGAAAGATCAGCTCCGGCGCTAAATGCGGTCCCTTCTCCCGTAATAATTATTCCGCAAACTTCTTCGTTACTTTCTAACTCTTTCAACACCGAAAGAAATTCTCTAATTAAATCCGGTGATAAAGCATTTCTTTTCCCGGGATCATCAAGTTTAATAATTCCGATGCCGCCTTTTATTTCTAATAAAATTAAACTACTCATCTATCTTCAACGTTTCTTTTTACTTTTCTGTTTAGAAATTTAACAAAATTCCTATAGTCTAAACAATTAATAATTTCTTCCGGTTGTATGCCCCCTTTACGAGCTATTACAACTCCATATTTTGTAAGAAGGATATTCTCCAAAGAATGCGCATCGGCGTTAATGGAAAAAAGACATCCTTGCTCTCTTGCATAAAAAATATTCCTCCAGTCAAGATCAAGCCGGTTTGGATGAGCATTAATCTCAATCGCTACATTATTTCTGCTGCAGGCGTCAATTATTTTTTTTATGTCATGTTTATATGGAGCACGGTGTAACAATAACCTTCCCGTTGGATGCCCGAGAACATCCGTAAAAGGATTTTCGACAGCTTTAATTATTCGATTCGTCATATTTTCTTCTGAAAGAGAGAAGTTGGAATGAACTGAAGCAACAACAAATTGGAATTCTCGTAGAATCTCTTCCGGATAGTCCAAATCTCCATTAGTTAAGATATCGGATTCAATTCCTTGTAATAATCGCCATCTATTGACAGAGGTAATTCTCTTTATTTCCTTATTTTGTTGCAAGATACGCTGTTCACTCAAACCATTAGCGTATGCGGCGGTTTTACTGTGGTCGCAGACGACAAAATATTCATATCCAAGGTTTTTAGCGTAAGGAACCATCTCTTCAATTGAGCATAGTCCATCAGAATAGGTAGTGTGAAAATGTAAAAAACCTTTAAGCAAATCGTTCGTTAAGGTTGAGGGTCTTTTAAAGTCTTCTTTTGTAAGTGAAAAAAATTCCTCTTCTCTCATCTCGGGAGCAAGATAAGTTAAATGCATTTTCTCAAAGATTTCTTCCTCACTATTGCCAATAAATTTATCAGATGAATAGTTTATTTTCTGAAGGAACTCCTTCGAGCCGGTAGTTTCAAACAAACGTTTAGCAAAATCATTCTCTGAAAAAACTGCGTAGATTGTTAGTGGTAGGTTGAAGGTTGTATTTGATTTGAGCATTCCTTCACTTATTTCATCAACTGATATATTATCTCCTAGTTCAGTAACTAGTTCTTCAACTTTATTACTTTCAACTAAGATTACGACTTCTAAAGAAGAGTAGACTTCGCGAGTCCTTCTCAGTTCACCGGTAAATTCATATTTCTTTATGGTTAGAATATCATCAAAGATATTTTTTATCTTTTCCGCTTCTCTTTCTGCAAAATGGATCAGCAGATAATTTTTGTTTACTTCAAGTTGCTTTATCTCGTCTAGAATGTTTTGTTGGATTTTCTCCCCGAATCCTTTGACCCCGAGAAGTCTGTTTTCATTACAGGCTTTCTTCAGTTCATCGATACTTCGAATATTTTCCTGGTTGAAAAGTAATGCCACCTTTTTAGATCCTAAACCGCGAATATTAAAAAGCTCAAATAATGAGTCGGGGATATTCTCTTTTAGCTCATCTAACGTCTTTGAGAAGCCGTGAGAGCAATATTCTTCGATAACCGCATAAATCCCCTTCCCGATTCCTTTTATCTCTTTGAGCTTGCCGGAATTGACGAGTTCATTAATATCTTCATTTAACTTGCGGATTGTGTTAGCACCGTTTCTGAATGCACTTATTTTGAAAGGATTTTCTGAACGGAATTCAAGTAGATCGGCTATCTTATCGAGTAAATCAATTATTTCTCTTTTTTCTGCCATGTTTATTTTAAAAATAAATAAAGTTGTAGATATGTAGAAAGAAATCCGAAAAAAGCTCCGGCAATTACCTGTGTAAAAGTATGACATTTTAAATTAATTCGCGACCATCCTACCAAGAAAAGTATGATAAGAAGTGGATAGGCGATCCAACTGCTGATAAAAACAAACATCGCGAATGGCGCCGCAATGCCTAATGCATGTATACTGATCTTCCAATATTTATTGATGAGAATGACTACCGCCATGTTTGAAATATAACTAAACCATAACGCTAACGTAAGCGGTTGAATGGTATTGTATCTGAGTAGAAAATATCCGATCAAAAGGAGTGATAATCCAAACAAGAACGGAATCGTTCTTTCTTCTTTCATTTCAGCATCTTGATTAACAATTTTTTTTCTCTTCAACATAACGACAAAGAAAACTATAGGCAGCAAAAATGTAAAAAGAAACGCCGAACCGATAACAAGCATTGTTTTAGTAAAAGATGATTCATATTGCCATCCGAGAAACGTAAACGAAAAAAGTGTTAACGTCGGCGGGACAAAAAGTGTCGAAAGGATTCTTGCAGTTTTATATGAACCTGTATTTTTTGCAGCCGTTTCCGAATTAGACAGCGGCTGCATAATTAACTTTTTCTAAAGTCTGGAGAAAATGGAGTAAGATTTCTTCAACTGAATGATAATCGTAAACCGTCATCAAACTATTTCTTACAACATGTGCATTGTACATTCCCTTCAAATAGCCTGTATAAAATTTACGATGTTCGATTACCGCTCGCTCTTCCCCCTTTACTTTAATGGCAAGCTCTAAGTGACGTAAACAAGTTCTTATTTTTTTTCCGTGAGAGAGAGGGTGAAGTTTTTTACCGTTAACTAATAGGTCTTTTGCTTCTTCAAAGACCCAGGGATTACCAATTGCACCACGAGCGATCATTACTGCGTCAGCGTCAGTTTCTTTAAATGCTCTAACAACATCTTCGGCAGTCATTACTCCTCCGTTTAACACGACCGGAATTTTTACAACTTCTTTTATTCTCGGTATCCAACTCCAATCAGGGTCGCCAGAATGTCCTTGTGAGCGGGTTCGGCAGTGAACGGTTAAAGCCTGGACACCAACATCTTCTAATCTCTTTGCAACTTCCAAAATATGAAGTGAAAAAGCGTCCCAACCAATTCTGGTTTTTACGGTTACCGGAAGAGAAACTCCATCAACAACATTTTTTACTAATTTTTGTAGGTAAGCCGGGTCCTTTAACAAACCCGCGCCGGCGCCACTGCTACAAATATTTTTTATCCAGCATCCGGCGTTTATATCAATTAAATCCGGTTGCTGTTCCTCTGCAATTTTAGCGGCTCCAACCATCGAAGCAATATTAGAACCATAGATTTGAATTCCAACAGGGCGTTCCTCATCAATGATGTTCAATTTATTATGCGTTTTTTCGGATTGACGTACTAACCCCTCTGCATTTGCAAATTCAGTATAAACTACATCTGCGCCAAGTTCTTTACATACCAAACGGAACGAAACATCGGAGATATCTTCCATCGGCGCGAGAAAGACTCCCTTTTCAACATTAATTTTTCCAACTTTAAACATATACTAAACTTTCTGCTCAACCGGCGAAAGATGATTATGCAAATAAAAAAGACTAAAAAGAAAAACCAAAAGAACAAAAAAAGCACCGGTTAAAAAAGGGATTTGATAACCAAGATATTGATACGAAAACCCTCCCCATAATGGACCCAACATTCTCGCGAACGACGAAAAAGATTGATTTACTCCAAGAACAATCCCTTGTTCATTCTCAGGTGCGACTTTAGAAACAAGGCTCAATAATGTTGGCTGTAAGATGCCTGTTCCAATAGACATTACCGTAGTAATAATCAGAACACCTGTCAGGTTAATTCCATATGGAATTGCAGCTAGTCCGATCATCAGAAAGAACGTTCCAAAGGTAATAAGTTTTTGATCCGAGTATTTTTTTGCGAGCCGACCAATAAGTCCGCCCTGTACTATAGCGCCTACAATTCCAACCACCCCAAAAATCATTCCGTTTTGCATATCGGAAAAACCATAAACGCCGTGTCCCAGCAGTGCAAAAGTTCCATAAATATTTGCTACGGAAAAGGTGACAACGAAAAAGAGAAGAATAACAATACTAATTAACGGATTAGATAAAACTTTTTTAAAAGCTGTAGTATCGAATATCTTTCTCTTTACAACCAATTCCTTTTTATCTTCAGTTAATGATTCCGGGAGAAGAAAAAAACTGAATGAAAATGCAAGAAACGAAAAACTTGCCGCCGCAAACCCGGTGACCATATAGCCGAAGCTAGAAAGTAATCCTCCCATAATTGGACCGAAGACAAACCCAAGTCCAAATGCAACACCAATAAGTCCCATCCCTTTTGAACGGTCTTCTTTAGTTGTAACATCAGCGATATAAGCTTGAGCAACTCCAATGCTGCTTCCGCCAACACCGGCGACTACTCGTGAAAGCAACAGCATTAAGAACGAATGAGTGAAAGCAAAAATTACATACCCGGTTGCATTGAGTAATAGCGTAATTAATATGATCTTTCTTCTACCGTATTTATCGGATAGGCTTCCGAAGATAGGATTAAAAATAAATTGCACTAAAGAGTAAACGGCAAGCACAATTCCGATAGCACTTTCCGGAATATGCAATGCTTTAACGGCGAAAGTTGGAAGGATCGGGATAAGAATTCCGAAACCCAGCAAATCAACAAATACTACAAGAAAAATTAAAGATAAAGAAGATTTTTTATTGCTCATTGCCTATCAAGTTCTTTCACAATAGCTTCGCCCATTTCTTTTGTACCAACAAAATTGGTAGGATTTATATCTTTCGTAACAAACTTGCCATCTTCAATCACTTTAGAGACAGCTTTCTCAATTCTATCTGCTGCTTTGTATTCTTTTATATAATTTAGCATCATTACCGCACCCAAAATTAATGCGGTGGGATTCGCGATATTTTGTCCGGCTATATCCGGCGCTGAGCCATGTACAGCTTCAAAAATTGCCGCTCCATTACCAATGTTTGCCCCCGGCGCAAAACCCAAACCTCCAACCAATCCTGAAGCTAAATCGGAAAGGATATCACCAAATAAATTTGTTGTAACAATTGTGTCAAACTGATTTGGATTCATCACCAACTGCATTGCCATATTATCAACAATTTTATCTTCATACTTAATAAGTGGATAATTAACAGCAACCTCCTTCGAAATATCCAGAAATAAGCCGTGGGTATATTTCAAAATATTAGCTTTATGGACAACGGTCATTTTTTTTCTGCCAAGCAGTTGCGTCGTTTCGAATGCATATTTTAAAATTCTTTCACACCCTCTTCTGGTAATAATTCCTATTGTTTCTGCAGCAGAACGGCTACTGTCAATATAATGTTCAATACCGGAATAGAATTCTTCCGTATTTTCACGAAAGATGAGAAGATCAACGTTATCATAACGCGATTTTACTCCTTTAAAGGTTTTTGCAGGACGCTGATTAATATATAAATCAAATTCTTTCCTTAACGCTACATTAACACTTCTAAACCCTTTTCCCACGGGAGTTGTTAATGGTCCTTTTAAGGCAATTTTATTTCTAGCAATTGAATCGATGGTTTCTTGGGGAAGTGGATCTCGGTATTTATCCAGTGCTTCCATGCCGGCGGACATAATTTCCCAATTGATATCAACGCCGGTGTGTTCAATAATCTTTAAGGTAGCATCAGTAATTTCCGGTCCAATTCCGTCTCCGGGAATTAATGTAATGTTATAGCTCAATTTTTTGTCTTTCGTTAAATATTAATTTCGAGTGCAAATATACAAAGAAAACATTTCTTCTTTTAGGAACAAACTTTTCTCAGCCTTGGTTCATTTAACTATTTATGAATCTCGGTTTAATTGATTTAGCTTTTAATAACTACTTTTTTATTTCAACGTGATCCGGCTATGTTTTATTGGAAATAAAAGTGAGTGGTTTTTCTTTCTGATTTTGTTTATTATTCACGCAGAAATGTTAACCGAATAATAAATCCGGTTCACACTTTAGAAAACTTAGTTATCATGTTTCAAATTATTTCTAACACAAACTTAAGGAGTTCACAATGGCTGCAAAGAAAATTTTAATGCTGGTTGGTGATTTTGTTGAAGATTACGAGGTTATGGTCCCATTTCAAGCGTTGCTGATGGTGGGCCATACTGTTCATGCTGTCTGTCCTGATAAAAAAGCGGGAGATACAGTACGCACCGCTATACACGATTTTGAAGGTGATCAGACTTATTCTGAAAAACCGGGACACAATTTTGCTCTTAATGCAACATTCGCCGACGTAAAAGTTGAAGAGTATGATGCTCTGGTTATTCCCGGTGGACGCGCACCTGAATATCTGCGTTTAAATGATAAAGTTTTAGAAATAGCCCGTTACTTTGCCGGAAAAAATCTTCCAATTGCTGCCGTTTGTCACGGTGCTCAGATTCTTGCAGCTGCAGGAGTATTACAAGGGAAAAAATGTTCTGCTTATCCGGCTGTTGGTCCTGAAGTTAGAGAATGCGGCGGAACCTACATGAATATCCCCGTGGATAAAGCCTATGTTGATGATAACCTAGTATCCGCTCCGGCTTGGCCGGCTCATCCTGAATGGCTCGCAAAATTTCTCAAGGTTCTCGGAACAAAAATCGAGTTATAGAATTGAAATGAATTATTGATCAGGGACTTGAAACCGCAAGTCTCTGATTCAATTTATTTGAAGTGAAGGGGAATATTTCTGAAGAATCTGTTTAGAATCTTGAAAAGATTGATTCATTTTATAATAATCTTGATTTGATAAAAATGGGAAATCGTTTTTACTTTTTGAAGAAGGGAGAATTACAAATTGATTTTTTTTATCAATCTTTCCTTTGAATACCCATGTTGGAACAAAAGCAATATTTTCCAACTTGAGATCATGCGAAACCCGGTTCATTTTGATTTTAAATTGAAGAATTACTCCTGCGTCTGAATACCGCCATCGCTGGTTAGAAATAAAATTACCAAGTGAATAGGCAACAAAACCTGAATCCAACTTCCCCTTCGACTTGAAAAACTCTATTGGTTGAAGGACGTGTGGATGGCTTGCAAGAATTACATCAGCACCGGCGTCAATGGCGTTTTGAACAACAGCTTTCTGATACGTGTTCGGCTCACGTTGATATTCTTCACCAAAATGAAAATAGACCAAAACAAAATCAACATTACACGATCTCGCTTTTTGGATATCAGAACTGACAAGCGAATCCGAGATAAGATTTACTAAATAATGCTTCCCTTTCGGTACGAGATTTCCATTTGTTCCATACGTGTAAGATACAACGGCGAAACTAATTCCATTTGCAGAAAGAACTGTGATGGAATCTCTTTCGTTTTGTGATGCAAATGTTCCGGTGGAATTTATTTCATTCTTTTTTAATTCCTCCAATGTTCGCACTACTCCGGTTTCGCCTCTATCTAAGCAATGATTATTAGAAGTAAAAAGAAAATTAAAACCGATTTTTTTGAGTGAAGTGATATAATCTTTTGGAGAATTAAAAAATGGATAACCGGAATAGGTTTTCGCTTTTCCTGCAGTTACAGTTTCAAGATTACCGAAAACAAAATCGGATGAACCAAAATATTTTTTTATTTCATTAAACGCGGGAGTGAAATCAAAGCTATCCAGTGCAACTTTGGCATATTCATATTGCGGTGAATGGCACATTAAATCACCAACTACAGAAATAGTTATGGATGTAGTGTCGGGTGAATTTGTTTTTGGTATCTTTTCTTCATTTTGATTTGAAATATTGAGCAGCGCGAACACCACTGCCGAAAACAACAAAAAGATATTGCTATGAAGCTTCATATTAACATGATCTCAACAGATGAATGTCCTTCGAAAAAAAAGGCCGGTTCAAAGAGATCTCCAAACCAGCCTTCAAATTGATCAAAACGAATTTCGTTAAGCTTTAGGAGTTTTGCGTTCTTCTTTAACTTTTTGAATTTCATTTCTAACTTCTTGCGAAAGTTTCTTTAATTCGCTTAAACCTTTACGCAAGCGGGTTCCCGCAGCGGACTGCCCTTTGTCGTAGAATTTTTGAAAATCTACTTCTAACGCTTGAACTGCTTGTACCAATTTTTGGAAATTTTCCATTTGTTTCTCCTTGTTTTTGATTGATTGTTTATTTTGAATTTTCCAGAATTATTTCTGCAATATCTTTTACTTGAACTTCTTCAGTTTTTTCATGCGCTTTTACTCCGTCAGTCATCATTGTCATGCAAAATGGACAGGCTGAAGCAATCGTTTCTGCATTCGTTTCCAGTGCTTCACGTGTGCGTTCTTCGTTAATCCTGCTTCCTTCAACATCTTCTAAGAACATTCTTCCACCACCGGCTCCGCAACAAAAACCGCGGCTTTTGTTTCTCTCCATTTCAACGAGTTCGAGTCCGTTTATTTTAGCAAGAGACGTTCGGGGTTCTTCATAAATACCATTGTATCTACCTAGATAACAAGAATCGTGATAGGTTACTTTTCTCGTTTTTGTTTGTTCATCTTTTAGTTGAATTTTCCCGGAAGTGATAAATTCCGAGATCATTTCTGTGTGATGAATTACTTCATAATCACCTCCAAATTGCTTGAATTCATTTTTAAGTGAATTAAAACAATGCGGGCAGGCGGTTACAATTTTTTTAACACCATATCCATTTAATGTTTCAACATTTTCTTGAACAAGTTGCTGTGCAAGATATTCATTTCCTAAGCGTCTTGCGGTATCGCCGTTGCATTTTTCTTCTGTACCAAGAATTCTAAAATTAACTCCCGCTTTTTGCATCAATTGTGCAAAAGCAACAGAAACTTTTTTATAGCGCGCATCATAAGAACCAGCGCATCCAACCCAGAATAAGATTTCTCCATTCGGGTCTTCTGCCATCGATTTGATATTTAATCCTTCCGCCCATGCAGCTCTATCTGCCTGATTAAAAACCCACGGAGTTCCGTTCGACTCTAAACTTTTAAACACGTTATTCAATTCAGCCGGGAATTCAGATTCGGTCAAGACAAGATGGCGTCGCATATCAATAATTGAATCGACATGTTCAATCGTAACCGGGCATTCCTGCACACAAGCGCCGCATGTTGTACATTGCCACAGTTCTTTATCTGAAATATAGTGATGAACTAAGGTTTTATCAAATAGCTCCCCTTCGTTTTGTCCCGCAATCATTAAAGGAGCTTTGTCAAACGTTCTTTTCCGGATGTCGGTAATAATTTTTCGTGGCGATAAACTTTTCCCGCTGTTGGCTGCCGGACAAACGGATGTACACCTTCCACATTCCGTGCATGTATAGCCGTCCAATAATTGTTTCCAAGATAACTTTTGAATATCATCCGCACCGTAATATTCCAACGTTTCATCTTCGAGATTTATCTTTTTTAATCCTTTTTGGTCATCAAGTTTTGCAAAGAAAACATTGGGAATTGATGTGAGCACATGTAAATGTTTTGAATAAGGGAGATAATTTAAAAACCCGAATACAAAAACTATGTGCATCCACCAAAACAATTCATAGAATGAATCAGCCGAAGAGGAATTTATCGAATAGAAGAATTTTGCAAGTGGATATGAAATTGGACGAACTTCAAAACTTGCCAGCATAAAATTATTTTTTGCAACATGCGAAATATTCTGTCCGAACATTGCAAGTACAACAAAGAGAATAAGTGTTAGAATAAATGCTGCATCACGCATTCCGTGAGCGTCAACTATCAATCTTGGAACGCGTAAGACAAATCTTCTATACAACGAAATAAGAACAGCCAAGATTACTAATACCCCAAATACATCTTGTGTAAAAGTTAAAATAGAATAAACGAATCCAAGACCGGCAAAAGTGATTGGAGTATAAAATCCTTGAAGAATTGATTCCACTACTGCAAAAAGGAAAAGTAAGAATCCCCAAAAAATCAAAACGTGAAAGACTCCCGCAGGCTCACGCAATATTTTTGTTTGCGCAATTGCAACAGTGAAAACTTTTTTCAGCCGTGCACCGATTCTGTCAAATCGCTTCTCTTTTTGCCCAAGTCTAAGATACGAAATCAATCTTTTTGTGCTAAAGACAAAAAAGCCGATTGAAGCAAAGAAGAAGAAAATAAAAATGATATTTTTAATCGTCATTTGAAATTATTCAGCTTTAGTTTTTTTTATTCCGAAATAGAGAGTTGCTGCTGTGAACACTTTTACGACTGTCCAAATAGAAAAGATTGCTGCGCCGACTTTAATTGTTTCCGAAATATTATGAATGAAAAATGCATTCAAGAATACTGTTCCGGAGAGGAGAATAATCAACTCACCAAGAAACATTGAGGAAACTACCGCGAAGTAATTTTTATATTTTTCGATCAGTAATCCGGTTACAAAAGCAGCTAGAGGGAATGCTAACAAAAATCCACCGGTTGTACTAAAAAAGCGTGCAACCCCATAACCGCTTTCCGGCAGAACTGCAAATACCGGAAGACCAATTGCTCCGGCAGATAAATAAAGAAGTTGACTATAAGCTCCTTTTTTAGCCCCAAGCATTGCACCGGCTAAAACAACGGTCATTGTTTGCAAGGTAAATGGAACAGGTTTTACGGGAATAGTAATTTGAGCCGCAATCGCAGTTAAAAATGCAAATGAAAAAACTCCGAAATATTCCGAAGCAATAATTTTGCTAAAGAATGCCGGAAGGATTTTAGTTGTATCGAAATGTTTAGTCTGCATGGTTCCTCACTAATTATTTATCATTAAAAAAATTAAATGTTTTCTCTAAAAGCAAATCAAATTTCCGATTACTTCCTTCAAAAGGATGTTTACAATTGAAAGTGTGTCCGGAACCTATGATCTTATAAAACTCTGTGAATCTCTTATCCGACCATTCATATATCTGTTCACCTTCTTTAATTGGAACAGCAATATCCTGATCAGCATGGGCAATAAATAAAGGCTTCTTCAAAGTCCGAACCGCATGTTCGATATTCAATGAATCATTTTTGTGTCGTTCCAGATCATCAAGCAAAGAAATATTTAAACGCATTTCTTGTTTTGTCCGTGTATTAAACACATCAAAAGAGCCTTTTTTGCGCCATTGTTCTTTTTGCCGGTCAGAATATCTATCAAAAGTAGAAACACTTGACCAAACCGCAACGGCGGAAATTTCAGTTTTTTGAGATGCAGTTAACAGAGAAATTGCACCACCTCTGCTGTGTCCTAGTAAAAATATTTTTTTGTTCTCAGTTTCACCGAAAAAGTACGAACGATAAAGGTTGATAATTTCAACTAATTCTTCAATTTCCAACGAAAAAGTATTTTCAGCAAATTTATCAAGTTCAGTGAATTCTGTAAGCGAATCACCGACCCCGTTATGAGAAAAATTAAAAGAAAGAGCAAAAAAACCTTTTTCAGCAAAAAAATTACCTATATATGGACCAAATCCCCAATCTTTAAATCCTTTGAATCCATGCACAAATATTAAGCAAGGTGCAGATGGATAATTTTCAGATCCATACGAGGTAATATTCAGCTTATTTCTTTTAGCTGTAAAATGAACAAAGTTTTGAATCATTGCTAAATTTGAAGAAACTTTTATGGAAAATTAAGAAAATAAATCATTTTCACAACTTTTTCGTTAAAAAATAAATCGTACACCAGTTGAAAGAATAAATCCTTTATAATCAAAATCAATATCTTTTTGTGCATAAGGGAAAAGAAGTTGTATTTCAAATTGAACGTTTTTCCCACCAATACTACCAAAAAGAGCAGGCTCAAAAAATAATGCTTCCTTCTTTGATGGATATGTAACTATTCCATCATTTTCTTTCACGAGTTGGTAAAAAGCAAGATAAGAAAGCCTAAGCGCAAATCCAGCTGTCATGTTCTTGTCCTTACTGCCAAAATTTGTTTGCAAGAAATATTTCTCAAATTTTCCATAGGATAAATTTTCATGAACTGTACTACTTAAAAAATATTGCTCATAATTCTTATCGCTCCCATCGCCCCGCCCATAACCGACATAAAACTCTGTAATGAATTTCTCATCAAGATGTTGATAATAACCGACAGCTCCTTCCGAATAAGTATGACGATAGCTATCATCGTATCCATCTTTCGATATTTGGCTTTTCTTTGTTGTTTTATCAAAATTTCCTGAAATTGAAATTGCAATATTTTCTAGAGGCGAAGCGGCAAGATTAAAATTTACTCCGTTCATCCCGTAGGCACCGGAGAATTGCGTCTCCCTTTCTTCTTTCATTAATGGAATTGGAAGATTGTTTGATGTATAAAGTAACGCGGTTCTACAACCGTGGGAAAATAATGCCAGAACTAAAAGGATAAAAATTCTTTTCACTAAACAGTACCTCCTATATGAGCAATTAAATTTTAATTCTTTGGAAACCTAATAAAATTGAAACTGATTTTCAAGATTTCTCAATTTATAATCTTGAATATGTGAGCGAGCATACAATATTTTCGTATTTTTGCAACCAAAACAACTTATAATCAGAGAGCATATGAAAAGCAAACTTCCTTATATCGGTACCAGCATTTTTGCAATTATGTCGGCAATGGCAAAAGAAAACAACGCAATAAATCTTTCGCAAGGTTTCCCGGATTTTAATTGTCCCGACAAGTTAATTGAATACGTCCACAGTTTTATGAAAGAGGGATCCAATCAATATGCACCAATGCCCGGTGTTCCCGTTTTGCGGGAAATGATTTCACAGAAAATGGAAAAACTTTACGGAAAATATTACAACCCGGAAACAGAAATAACCATCACCGCCGGAGGAACGCAAGCATTATTTACAGCTATTTCAGCTTTTATTCACAAAGGGGATGAGGTAGTTCTTTTTGAACCTGCATATGATTCATATCTTCCTTCAATATTGCTAAATGGGGGAATTCCAATTCCCATAAACCTGGATGAAAAAGATTTTTCTATTGATTGGGGAAAAGTCCGGTCAGTTCTAACACCTAAAACAAAAATGATCATTCTCAACACACCGCATAACCCAAGCGGAACAGTGCTAGCTAAACAAGATATTGAAGAATTGAAAAAAATTGTCGCCGAGTACGATCTGCTTTTGTTAAGCGATGAGGTTTATGAACACATTATATTCGATGGCGAAGAACATCTTTCATTTGCAAAATATGAAGAATTAGCCTCACACTCACTTATTGTTTTTTCTTTTGGGAAGACTTACCACACAACCGGCTGGAAAATGGGCTATGTACTGGCTCCGGTGCTTTTAACGAGTGAATTCCGGAAAGTCCATCAGTTTAATGTCTTCTGTGTTAATACGCCGGTACAACACGCATATGCAGAAATGATGAAAGATGAAGAACATTATTTTGCTCTCCCAAAATTCTACCAACAAAAAAGAGATTATTTTAACGGACTGATGAAAGACTCAAAATTTACTTTGATTCCATCGAAAGGAACCTACTTTCAACTTTTGGAGTATAGTACTATTTCCGGTTTGTCAGATATGGAATTTGCAAAATGGTTAGTAAAAGAAATTGGTGTTGCCGTTATTCCCCTCTCCCCTTTTTATTCAAACGGAACAAACAGTATGTACATCAGAATTTGCTTTGCGAAATCGGAAGAAGTGCTAAAAGCTTCGGCAGAGAAACTTAAAAGAATTTGAGGATGGAAATAATAAATCCTTCTCCTACATGCATAAGAGAAGGATTTAAGATTAATTTTAAAACCTTGTTTGCGTAATCTCAAAAAAAATCTTTAGAAAAGCATTACTCGTTCATTCTTTCAAGCGATCCCATATTTCCACCAAATATAAATTATTCATATCGTAAACTTTCTACCGGGTTGGCAACTGCCGCTTTTATCGCCTGAACGCTTACAGTAACTAGTGCAATTAGTAAAGCAATTCCACCGGAGAGTATAAAAACCCACAGGTTGATATTAATTCTGTATGCAAAATCTTGTAGCCACTTATTCATAAAATAATATGCTACAGGCCAGGCTATTATGTTTGAAACAATGATAAGCACCATAAATTCACCGGATATAATTTTGACAATATTGAGAATGGATGCGCCAAGCACTTTCCGGACACCGATCTCTTTTTTACGCTGCTCTGTTACATACGATGCTAAACCTAACAAACCCAGGCAGGCAATAAATATGGCAATAACAGAAAAAACAGAAGTCACATCGGAGTATTTTGCTTCGGCTTTATACATTTTATCAATTGATTCGTCAAGAAAATTGTATTCAAATGGATATTGAGGAAAGAACTTTGTCCAAAATTCCTTTAAACCGTTTATTGTTGAAGAAATGTTGGTAGAGTTTACTTTTATAATAAATTCTTTAAACCAGTTTGGATTGATCATAAATACTTGTGCAGTAACTTCGTTATGGAGCGAGCCGGAATTAAAATCCTTCACTACTCCTATAATCTCCGGCTTAAATCCATTTAATGAAATAAAATAAGATTTCCCAAGCGCATCTTGTGGATTTTTAAAACCAAGACTCTTAACCATCTTTTCATTTATCACCATAGCGTTCGGAAAATCACCCGGAAATTCCTCGGAGAAATTTCGTCCGGCAACAACCTTTACTCCGAAATGATTCATATAATCATAGTCCACCGAATTTACTTCAATGGGAAAAATTCCATTATTATTACTCATTCCATTAGGTCTGCACTCGGTACCAATGTTGTTACTGCTAATTGGAGCTCCCATTGCCGCTGTTACACTTCTTACTCCGGTTATATTCTTCAGTTCATTTTTAATAGTTTTATAAGTATCACCGATTTTTCCATGTATAGGGAGAACCATCATATAATTTTTATCAAATCCCATATTGTATTCGCGTAAATATTTTAGTTGAAGATTAACGATGATAGTCCCGGCGATGAGTATTATTGAGATCGCAAATTGGAGGACAACTAAAACTTTGCGCAGATAAGATGCACTTTTCTTTCCACTAGTAGAAGCATTCATACCTTTTATAACTTTTATAGGTTGATAAGAAGAAATAAATAAAGCCGGATAAAGTCCAGCTAAAATTCCAACCAAAAACACTCCTACAACAATCAAGAATAACGTCATCCAGTTAGACCTAAGCTCAAATCCAATTTCAACTCCGACTAGCATTGGAAAGTATGGAATAACTATAATTACCGTGATGAGAGATAGTACTAGAGAGATCAACGACAATAAAATCGATTCACCAAGAAATTGTTTTATCAGTTGGATTTTAAATGCCCCCAGAACTTTTCGTATCCCTATTTCAACGGCACGTTTTGAGGATCGGGCAGTTGAAAGATTTATAAAATTGATGCAGGCTAGCAGTAAGATAAAAAATGCAATAGAACTTAAAATAACAACTCGGGACATTGAACTGTTCTCTTCTATCTCATCATCTAAATGAGAATTTAGATGGATGCTCAACAACGGACGGGCAAGGACTCTCCAATCTTCGTTGTGTATGTCTGTTTGAGTATAAAAAAAATTCTTTGCCTTCATTTCAAAGTTTTTTGGATCAAATCCTTTTCCGGCAAGTATATAAGTATAGGATCCAAAAGTAGCACCCCACTGCGGTAAATAAACCGCCTCCGGCTGGTTATCAAGAGAAGCATAAGACGCTAGGAAGTCAAATTTGGAGTGAGAATTTATAGGAACATCTTTAATAACACCTGTTACTTCAAATCTGTATTTATTATTTATTTCTAATTCCTTTCCGAGAGGATTTTCATTACCAAAATATTTCTTTGCAGTTGATTCAGTTAATACAATGCTATTAACTTTTTTTAAGAACAACGCTTTATTTCCCACAACTGCGTCATAGGTAAATATTTCAAAAAATGTTGGATCGGCGTATGCTATTCTATCCTCATAGTTTTTCTCATCTCCGGCTTTAACAAGGTTACGTTCCGAAAAATAAATGCGTGCAGACTTCTTAACTTCCGGGTATACATTTTTAAGTGTGGGTCCTAATAAAGCAGGCGTTTGGGCTAAGTAAAAAGTCTTACCTGTTTGGGTAATACTAACCTCGATACGGTAAACTTGCTCAGCGTTTTTATGATACCTATCATAACTGAAATCATGCTTGATATAAAGTGTGACAAGGATACATGCGGAAATTCCAATTGATAAACCAACAATATTAATACCCGAATAAAATTTTTGAGTTGTCAAATTTCTAAATGCAACTTTCAAATAATTCTTAAACATATTTCATGTCTCCGATTTTGTATTTTGTTGTTTGTTAATCCAGCCGTCGCTTAGTTTTATAATTCTATTCCCATACTTCGCATTCTCTTCGGAATGCGTAACTTGTATAATAGTTGTTCCCTCTTCATTTAATTTTTTAAGAACCGTCATTACTTCCTTTCCTTGATCGGTATGAAGATTTCCCGTTGGTTCATCTGCAAGAATTAATTTTGGACTTCCGATTATTGCCCGGGCTACTGCGCATAATTGCTGCTGTCCACCGGAAAGCTGATTAGGAAATAGATCTTTCTTTGCCACCATGTTGAACCTATCAAGAATTTCAGCAACTCTTCCTTTGCGTTCGTCCGTCTTAACTTTTTGATATAGCAAAGGTGTTTCGATGTTTTCATACACAGTTAGTTCGTCAATTAAGTGGTAACTTTGAAACACAAACCCGATATGATTTCTATGAAGTTCTGTTAGTTGTTTCTCACTCTTTATATGAACCGGCTGATCATAAAAGAAATATTCGCCACCCGATGGTGTGTCGAGCATCCCAATTATATTTAACAAAGTTGATTTACTGGAGCCTGATGGACCCATAACGGATATAAATTCACCTTCCGGAATTTCAAGATTTATATTTCTTAAAACATAAGTGTTGATGAATTTGTTTGTGTAATACTTTGTGATATTGTTTAGTTTGATAATCATTTTCTTCCTATTATTTTATTCATATCTTATACTCTCTATTGGATTCATCGAAGCCGCTCTATATGCATGAAAGCTTATAGTTACAAGTGCAATTAGCAAACCGGCGGCAAAAGCAAACAACGGATACAGAATTGTTAAATCGACTCGATAAGCGAAATTACTCAGCCATTTATTAATCAAATAATAAGTAATCGGCCATGCTATTAGCGTACTGATGATAGAGATATATAATATTTCTTTTGAAAGCAGTTTCATTATGTCCGGAACAGAAGCACCAACAACTTTTCTGATACCAATTTCTTTTTTTCTTCTTGCGGAAGTAATTGCAGCGAGACTTGCAAGTCCAATTATCGAAATAAAAATAGAAATCACTGTAAACAAAAAGATTGTTTCCGAAAAACGGACATCGTTATCATAAACTTTCTGCAATTCTTTATCACTGAAAGAAATATTTAAAACCGATTGATTGAAAAAACTCTTCCATGTTTTTGTAGTTGTTCTAATAGCTTGCAGTAATTCATTTGGTCTATATCTGATCGCAATTTTGTAAGAAAACATTGATGAGTTTTGAAGAATAACTGGCGTCATTGGTCTGTAGAGTGATTGTGAAAAGAAATTTTTTATCACACCGATTATTCTAAATTGACCGCCAAAATGTATTACTCTCTCACCGATTGCGGATTTTTTAAAACCAAGTTTCTTTGCCGCTATCTCATTGATTATTATATCTTTCGTATTGCTGTTTGCATCCTTGAAATTTTCTCCCTCAAGAAGCTGTAGTTTCATTGTCGGAAGATAATTCTCATCGCAAGTGATTAATTGTGCGTCAAACAATTCTCCCGGAGTAATGGGTGATGCAATCTGATTGAATATCGTATTACCAACTGAGGGAGGAAGCGATGATGTGTACGAAACATTTACAATACTATTCTGATTTTTCAGTTCATCCACAAAAGCCGTAATTCCATTCGTATATTTTTCATCGGGTCTATCGATTATTAATAAATTATTTTTATCATAACCAAGGTCTTCCTTCATCATCATATTCATTTGTTTGTAAATGACGATGCTACCTATTATTAGACCAATAAAAACAATAAATTGAAAACCAATTAACAAACGCCGCAAAGAATTACCGGACGAAATCACTCTTGCTCTTCCGTGAATATCTTCAACCGAAATATTTTTCAAAGAATAAATTGCGGTTAATAATCCGGATGTAATTCCCATCAGCAAGGGCACAGCAAATAAGTATAAAGCTGAAACACCGGAAAAAATTGTAAATACATTTACCTCCCGGTTCATCGTTTCAAAAAACAAATCGCCGGAAAACTCCATAAATAGAAATGCTACCGGTAATGAAATCAGCGAGAACAAAATTGATTCGAAAATAATTTGAAAGAAAAGCCGCATCCGGCTTGCGCCAAGCATTTTTCTTATGCCTATTTCTTTAATGCGAAGAGAAGCGCGTGCAGTATTGAGATTCACAAAATTGATACAAGCGATAATGAGGATCAAAAAACCGATGAACGTAAAGATATAAACTTTTTCCAGACTCCCTCTTTGTCCGAAGAAACCAAAAACATTCGATGAATAGAGGTGAATATCGTTTAATGGAATTATTTTGAACAAATCTTTTTTTCTGAATTCAGGCATAAAACGTGATTGTATATTTCTAATTACAGAAAGCAATTGGCTTGATGCAATTCCTTCGTGCAGTTTGAAATAAGTTACCGGATTATTTACACCCCAGTCATCAATGTATTGAGCCGGCATTTTGCTTTTGAAGTATGACATTGTGAAAAGGAAATCAGGACGAAAATGGCTGTCTTCCGGTCGATCTTTAATAATTCCCGAGACTAAAAAGTCTTCAATATTTTCCGCGCTCTTCATTTGGATGATACTTCCCGGGCTTACTTTGCCGCTAAAATATTTTTGCACCGCTGATTCGCTTAATAATACAGCGTTTATATTTTCTTTGAAGTTATTGAGGCTTCCGGAACTCAACCGGAATGAAAGGATATCCAATATCTGGGGTTCGGCATAAAATACTTTTCCCGGATTCATTTCATTTCCTTTGTAGGAAACTTTTAATCTGCCGTAATCAAATTCTTCACTTATTTGCGCACATGCTGCAATATTTGAATAATTTTCTCTAAATACTTTTGCAAGAATATATGGCGAGGTTCCATAACTACTTTCTCCTTTAGCATCGCTCCAGTACACATTGTAAATTTTAGATGCGTTCTTCTCTGAAGATTCAAATTTCATCTCAAACAGAACAAATGATGAGATAAGAAAGAAGACCGCCATGCCAATGGAAAGTCCCAGAATACTTATAATCGAATAACTTTTGTTTCTCGATATATTTCTAATCGCAAATTTTAAATATTGTTTAATCATTGAATCTCCTATTCATAACGTAAACTTTCAACTGGATTAGCAACAGCCGCTTTGATAGAAAGACACAACCCGCAATTGCTATCGCCAACCCGGTTATATTTACAATTGAGGATGTTTTGTACTTAAACATGTTTCTGAAAAAGATTTTCAGATAATTATTTAGCATTTCAATAATCTCCTTTTTTTACTATTCTATGCATAGATGGTTTTCATAGCATTTAGCGATACATGGTCAAACATGAAATTTTGAATTAAAATTCTCCGTTACAACTTTGCCGTCAAATAAGTGAATAACGCGATGACCATATTCTGCATATGTTGGCGAGTGCGTAACCATTACAACAGTCGTCCCTCCGTCATTTAGTTCCGTAAGCATTTTCATTACTTCATCTCCATGCGATGAATCCAAATTACCGGTAGGTTCATCCGCAAGAATTATTTTCGGCTCTGCAACAATAGCGCGCGCCACAGCTACTCGTTGCTGCTGACCACCGGAAAGCTGCTGCGGAAAATGATTTCTCCTGTGCATGATCTCCATTATTTCCAGAACTTTTTTTACTTTTCTTTTTCTCTCATCAACCGGCATTTTAAGATAGAGGAGAGGCAGTTCAACATTTTCATAAATTGTTAATTCATCAATAAGGTTGAAACTTTGAAAAACGAAACCGATATTCTCCTTGCGCATCATCGCTCGTTGTCTTTCGGAATATTTTGCTACATCTGTTCCTGTAAAAAAATATTCTCCGCCTGAAGGATTATCAAGCAGACCAAGAATATTCATCAGGGTAGACTTGCCGCAGCCGGAAGGACCCATAATTGAAACGAATTCTCCTTCTTTAATTTCTATATGCACATTTTCCAAAGCAGTTGTTTCAACTTCTTCAGTCGTGTAAATTTTTCTAAGATTGTTTGTGCGTATCATTTGATCACCTTTTTATTTTATAATTATTTGTTTACAAGGTCTTTGTTTACTTCTTGCTTCTACCGTCTCATATTTCACGTCAATTATTCATATCTCAATGAAGTAACCGGATTCTGAACCGCAACTTTTGCAACTTGATAACTAACAGTAGCAACGGCAATGATTAAAGCCATAATTCCGGAAATGATAAAAACCGACCAGCTTAGTTCCATTCTATAAGCAAAATTTTGAAGCCAGTTGTTCATCACGTAATATGCAATCGGCCATGCAATTAAATTTGCAAGTAAAACCCATTTAATAAATTCTTTCGATACCATAAGAATAATTTCTCCAACCGAAGCGCCCAAAACTTTACGAACACCGATTTCTTTTGTCCGTTGTTCGGTAATAAATGAAACCAATCCGAAAAGACCGAGGCACGCGATTATTATCGCCAGAAAAGAGAACACAGTGGTTATTGTCGCTATTTTCTGTTCATTCCTATACATCCTGGCAAGATTTTCATCAACAAATCTGTAGAACATTTTTTCATTTCCCGCAAACTTATGCCATACTTCCTCAATCGATTTTATGGTTTGATCAAGATTCTTTGGCGATACACGGATTGTTATTATAGTTACTGCCTGCTGTACCGGACTAAGATGAAGAACAAGCGGTCTTACTTTTTTATGAAGCGATTCGTAATTAAAATCTTTTACAACGCCAATTATTTTAAATGGTACCATCTCTTTTGTATCGGAATTTAACTCCGCTAAATTATTTCCCACCGGATCTTTATCATTAAATTTCTTTGCCATTGCCTCATTAATTACAACCGCGCCGGAATCGGATCCAAACTCATTCGAAAAATATCTTCCCTCTTTCATTTGTATCTGATATGTTTTGGTAAAATTAAAATCGACATCCAGGAACTGAGCTGTTATCACATCCTTGCCGGACATTTTATTATAGATATATCCGGAACCCGGAATGCCGGACGTAAACATTAAAGAAGAAGCCGTTGAAGATTGAACGGCGGAAATCTTGGAAATTTCCTCTTGAAATGATTTTGTGTCTTTTCGGATCGTTGAACCGTTGTTAATGGTAATCAATGCATCCTTATTAAAGCCGAGGTTTTTATTTTGAATATACTCCAGTTGATCCTTAATTATGATCGTTCCAATTATTAAGGTAATTGATATTGCAAACTGGGTTATAACCAGAACGCTTCTAATTCTGCTTTTCCTACTTTTACCGCTCCCTCCGCTTTTCAGAATATGAGATGATTGAAATGATGAAAGATAAAATGCCGGATAACTTCCTGAAATAAATCCGACCAGGCACGCAAAGAGAAATAAAATTGGAATCGTATAAAAATTATTAAATAGATCCAGGGAAAGATTGCGGCTAACCAAATCATTAAATGAAGGAAGCGCCATTTGAACCAATACGACAGATAAGATTACTGAAAGGAGGCAAGTAAAGATCGATTCAGAAATAAATTGTACAATCAAATTCCGTCGATCCGAACCCAAGGTTTTTCTTATACCGACTTCTCTTGCCCGTTTCTCGGATTTTGCTGTAGCCAGATTCATAAAATTGAATACCGCGATCAGGAGAACAAATGTTCCGATAGCTAAGAAAATATATGAATAGGAAATATTGCTCAGCCTCATGTTGCCCCATTCGGAATTTGTATCCACACCGTAATCGCTCTGAGAATGCAAGTAGATTGACGATAACGGCTGAAGCTTTAAAGCATATGCATTTCCACTCTTATTAAAATTTTCCAAAGAGAATCCTAGAACCGCTGATGCCTGCGGCCATACATAATCACGTACAACGTTTTTCATTTTATTATTAAACTCGGAAATATTGGTCTTTTTTTTCAACACCAGAAAAGTTGTGTACCCGAGGTTGAACCAATCTTGGTTTGCTGTCTCAGAATATGTACTCATTGAAAGAAGGAAGTTGCAGCTGAAGCTTGATTTTTGGGGATAATCTTTCATCACGCCGGTTATCAAGTATGTTCCGCCGTCATCTACCGTAAAAGTTTTACCAAGCGGATTTTCATTTCCAAAATATTTTGCTGCGGCGGTTTCTGATATTACAATAGAGTTGGGATTTTTGAGCGCGTTTTTTGAATCACCGTAAACAAAAGGAAGTGTGAATATGTCGAAATAATTTGAGTCGGCTGTATAAATATCTCCTTCTCTGATAACTTTATTATTGTACCTTAGATTATGCTGTCCAAAATAGCCAAGTCTGGTAAAGCTGATTACTTCCGGAAAATCTTTTTTGAGCACATTACCCAATGCCGGAGCGGTCTTGGCGTTGGTTGCATCTTCCCCTTTAAATCGTAATTGAAGAATTACTCTGTAAATCTGTTCCGCTTTCTCATTGTATTTATCGTATCCAAATTCATCCAGCACAAAAAGAAAAAGAATTATGAAACAGGTTATTCCGATTGCTAAGCCCGTGATGTTTATAAAAGAAAAAACTTTTTGTCTTGAAAGTGTTCTTACAAATATTTTATAATAATTACTGAACATAATGTATCCCTAACTGTTTGGATGGGTTAATTTCATTTCCACGATTACTAAATTTTTTTGAACGATGTTATGTTTACAAGAAGTATGAATATCAGCAACATGACTGCAGCTACCACTAGCACGGCACTGTGGTTTATACTCATAGCAGTAATTGTATCTTGAGATCCAGTCCCGGGAATGTAGTTTATCAATTTCATTTTCCTATTCGCTTTCTAATTGTCTATTAACTCAATTTCTCATTTGTAAATTTATATGCAAAGCATTCTTGACTTATTTTAATATCAATTTTTCATACTCAGCATAGTTATCATATGAAGAAGTAATAACTTTTTCTCCCGGTTTTAAACCGTTCAGCAGTTCAAAGTATTGAGGATTTTGTCTTCCGATTTTTATCTCTCTCCGTTCTGCAAAACTGCCCGACTTGTCAACTATAAAAATCCATTGCCCGCCTGTAGTTGAATAGAATCCACCGTTTTCAACAAGCACTGCGTCTGAAAGTCCGCCGAGTTGAAGTTTTATATGAACCGTCTGACCTCTTCTAATATCTTTCGGTTTATCGGAAGTAAAAACCATATAACATAAAATCTTCCGTTTGTAACTTGCGGGTAAACAGTTTTTATTTTCAAAGTATAACTCTTATCGTCCAATTGATATTCGCCTGTTTGTCCTTCCATAACTCTGGAGATATAATGCTCATCAATTTCCGCTCTCACTTTAACCGAATCTATGTTATCTATTTGCCCGATCCGATAACCCGAATTAACGGATTGCCCAATTTCCGCGTTAAGAGAAGTCAGTTGCCCCTTTATTGGCGCCTTAACCGTAAGGTTGGCAAGTTGGTCTTTCACAAGATTCAAATAATTTTTAGACATTTCAACATTTGATTCACTTTGCTGAACAAGCTGTGTGAAAGTGAGAGAATCCCGTTTTAATACTTCCAGCACAAGTTCTTTACTTTCAAGAAGCGTCTCATATTTTTCTTTTCCATCTTCATATTCGTTTTTTGAGATCATTCCTTTTTCGAAGAGCACTTTATTGTTTTTGTAAGTTCTTTCCTGATTGAACAAATTGAGATTCAGATTTAGAAGTTGATCCTGTTTGTTAAGTAAATTCTGTTCAAAAGTAAGGCGCGTTTGACGGGACATACTCTCCGCCTGTAGGAAGCTTGATTGTGTGCTCATCACCTGCAAAGAAAGATTGGGGTTGTCCAATTTAACGATCGGATCACCGACTTTTAGAAACGCTCCTTCCTGAACAAATTTTTGAACTACTCTCCCACCGTCCGAAAGATCGAGATAAAAAGTTTGTATTGGTTCAACTGTACCGGTGACGGGGATAAATTCCTGAAAGGAAGCTCGCTTAACTTCGGAAATCGTAATCTTCTCTTTCTCAACATTCAACTTGCTTTTTCGATCGGCAAAAACAAAGGTGAACAAAAGAAACAGAACAAAAAGTGTAGAAGCCAGAATGATACTTATTTTTTTTGTAGTCCACTTTTTCTTTTGTATTATTTTATCCATTGTCTTTTCTTTTTTTCGTGAGAGAAATCAATTGGTGTGCCAGACAAAATAATCAGTGAAGCCGTCCGATTTTGACGGGTTAATTAGTTTTTACTCTTTCTTTCCGTTCGCATGCGTACACCGGTGTTCGTAATCGGACAACCGCAATTGGTTTTCATTATTTTATTGCCGAATTTTAAACGGAATAATTTTTGAACAATAATACCATCACTTTATGAGAAAGATAATGTCAAAAGTATTAGTTGTTGATGATAACGAAGATATCTTACTTGCTGTAAAATTACTTTTAAAACCATACTCTTCAGTAATTCTTACTGAAAATAATCCGAATAAAATTTATTCAATTCTGCAAGATCAGACGTTCGATGTAATCTTCCTGGATATGAATTATTCTAAAGATACCACCAGCGGGCAGGAAGGGTTCTTCTGGTTAAAGGAAATAATAAAACTCGACCCAAGAGCAGTTGTTGTTCTTATTACCGCTTACGGTGATGTAGAAACTGCGGTGAAAGCTATTAAAGAAGGAGCGACTGATTTTGTTCTTAAACCCTGGCAAAATGAAAAGTTTATCGCCACATTCAACTCAGCCTTAAAACTTCGTGAATCCCGTGATGAAGTAGAGAGAATGAGAACTAAGCAAAGTTACATCAATCAAATATCGGGCAATGGATTACATGAGATTATCGGAATTTCAGAACCGATGCAAAAAGTTTTTAAGACAATTCAAAAAGTTGCAAATACCGATGCAAATGTTTTGATCCTTGGGGAAAATGGAACCGGTAAAGAACTTGTGGCTCGCGCGTTGCATAAACAATCCGGGAGAGCAAAAGAAATATTTGTAAATGTTGATATCGGTTCTTTATCTCAAACGCTTTTTGAAAGCGAACTCTTCGGGTATGTGAAAGGAGCATTCACCGATGCTAAAGATGATCGCGCAGGAAGATTTGAGTTAGCAAGCGACGGTACTCTCTTTTTGGATGAGATCGGAAATCTTCCGATGGAAATGCAATCAAAACTGTTAACCGTTATTCAGAATAAAGAAGTCTTCCGTGTTGGCTCTTCAAAACCAATTCCAATAAACAGTAGACTTGTATGCGCGACGAACGTTCCTATTTATGAACAGGTTTATTCAAATAAATTCAGACAGGATCTTCTTTACAGGATCAACACGGTAGAAATTCATCTTCCACCATTAAGAGACCGGAAAGGAGATATTCCCCTGCTCGTTGAACATTTTTTATCAACCTATAGACGAAAATATAATAAACCCGATTTGGTAATTGATGGTGCTACGCAAAAATATTTTGAAAATTATGAATGGCCCGGCAACATACGAGAACTTCAGCACGCAATTGAAAGAAGCGTAATTCTTTGTGATTCGCATATTTTAAAACTTACGGATATTTCTCTTCTTCCCAACACAAACACAGGCAGCGAAGAGTTATTTAATACAATGAATCTGGAGGAGATCGAAAAGCAAATTATCCAAAAAGCTCTGCTTAAATTTGACGGAAATGTTTCCAAAGCAGCTAAAGAACTTGGATTGACCAGAACCTCTCTTTACCGCAGAATGGAAAAACACGGATTGTAATGTGAAAAATTTTAGTCTCAGAATAATTCTAAGAATAGTTTTTTTATCCGCGACAATCTTTGTAGCGTCTTATTTTATATTCAGAACAAGTTACGGCGAAGCAATGGTTTTACTTCTTGCCGCATTGTTCCAGGTTTATGCGCTAATCAGATTTATTAACCACACAAACAGAGAAGTAACGGATTTCATACGCGGAATTAATTATTCCGACTTTACACAAAATGTCCGCTTGGGAAAACTTGGTGGAACGTTTGTTGAACTTTCGGAAGAGATGACCAAACTTTTGAACAAGTACAAAGATACACGGTTCGAGAAAGAAGAGAACTTGCGTTATCTGCAAACCATTGTTGAGCACGTAGGGATCGGGCTGATCGCATTTAATACGGACGGTCATGTTGAGCTAATAAACAAAGCTGCAAAAAAGATTCTTAAAATTACTCACTTGCAAAACATTTATAAGCTGGATGAAAAGCAAAATGGATTTGGGCAATTCTTGTTTCAGATGCCTTCCGATAAACGTAGTACGTTTAAACTCTTTGATAATGGAGAAACGATTCAACTTATGGTTCACAGTACCGAATTTAGGATGAAAGAACAAAATCTTAAACTGATTTCTCTCTACAACATTCAACCTGAATTGGAAGAAAAAGAAATTGAAGCGTGGCAAAAACTTATCCGGGTGCTGACACACGAAATTATGAATTCCATCACGCCAATCTCATCACTTGCCGCAACTGCCGCCGGGTTGATTACTAATTCGGATCGCGAAACAATCTGCAAGGAAGCACTCGCCGATATTGAAAACGCGCTAACTACCATCCACCGCCGGAGTGACGGGTTAACCTCATTTGTCAATAAGTTCAGGGACATTTCGAAAATTCCCAAGCCTAACTTTCAAACTGTCTCTGTCGCTGATCTCTTTTACCGGGTTCGTCTCTTAACCGGTGAACTTATTTCTTCATCCGATATTCATTTCTCTGTTTGTATCCATCCGGAAAACATGGAGATCGTTGTTGACCCCGATCTTCTTGAACAAGTGCTTATCAATCTTATTAACAACTCTGTTCATGCAATAAAAGAACCGGGAAAAGGAGAAATAAAGTTGACGGCTGAAATAAACGAACGGGGACGCGCAATAGTAAAAGTAATTGATAACGGGTGCGGCATTACTGAAGATGTATTGGATAAAGTATTTATTCCCTTCTTTTCAACTAAACAGGAAGGTTCCGGTATCGGGTTAAGTATTTCTCAAAGTATTATCCGCGCACACGGCGGAAATATTTGGGTTCAATCACAACCAAATAAAGAAACAGTTTTTAGTATCCGGTTATAAAACTATAATCTTAAACCAATTTTTTTAATCCTTCACAAATCTCATTGTGCTTATTAAATGCAAGAAGATTTTCAACTTGCTCTTTATCTTTAAACTTTGCTACTATGTCCGCAAGGAGTTGTAATTGAAGTTCGTTGTTATTTTCCGGTGTTAATAAGAGAACAATTATTTTACTAAGTGTGCCGTCAGCTGCTTCAAAATCAATCCCTCCCTTATTTATTGCAACACTAAGAAACGGATGCTTAATTTTTATTTTCGCATGCGGTACGGCAAGATAATTTGCGATACCCGTCGGAAGTATATCTTCGCGGGCTAATACTGCATTCAGAATTACTGCTTTCTCTATTTTTAATTCCTTTGAAGCTACATCCGCTAATCGAGAAAGCACTTTCCTCTTTTCGGTTTCATTTGAAAGAATAACAAATTCTTCTTTAACCAGATTTCTGAACTTTGTTTTCTCTTTTTCTTTAAGGAAGTAGGTCATTAACGGTGCACTGAATATTGATGTGATCAATGCCATAATTACCAGACCGACAAATACTTCTTCATTTATCAATCCAAATTGTAATGCTATTAACCCGATTATAATTCCCATAGCGCCGCTGGAGCTCATCCCCGCTCCTACGGCGAGCGATTCATTCTTATTCAATCCTCCTAGTCTTGCGCCGATACTGCATCCTGCAACTTTCCCGATGAATGCAAGAGCGAGTAACACGACAACAATCCCTAAATTAAAGTTGGTAATAAAATTCGCCTTCATGCCTATCGAAACAAAAAACAACGGAGCAAAAATATTTGTAATGAACTGGTGAAGTATTTCTCTTGTCCGCTCTTTTAGATGAATAGAATCTCCAATAGCAATGCCAACCATGAACGCCCCGAGTATCGCGTGTACGCCGAGATACTCGGTGAATGCAGCACCGAGAAAACCGAGTATAAGAATAAAATTAATGACCGTTCCGGGGAAAGTAAGCTTCTCTTGAATGACCGAGATCGACTTACTAATCAATTTTCTTCCAACCATTAAAAGGAATGCAATAAATGATAGCGTATAGAGTAATGTTTCGGAAAAAGAGAATCCGTGGGTATTCGCCCCTATCAACCCGAGAATGACGGAAAATATTATCCATCCAATAAGATCGTTTAACATTGCGGAAGCGATAATAATTGACCCTATCAGTGACTTAAATATTTTTAAATCCATTAATATTTTTGCTATTACAGGCAAAGACGAAATGGCAATAGCAGTTCCAATGAATAAGGCAAAAACTACTCTATCCTGAGATTCAACTAATCCCAGCAACCCGGGGAAGAGATAAGCAATGCAAAATCCTAAAACAAATGGTATAATGATTCCAATCACGCTGATTGACAGTGCTGTTTTTCTGTGCCGGAACACGATTGCAAGGTCTACTTCCAAACCGGAAACCAGCAGAAGCAGTACTACAGCAATATTTGTTATCCCATCTATCGCTACATTAACCTCACTATTCTTCGGGAAAAGAAATTCGAATGTTCCCGGGGAGAGCATCCCAAGAATAGTAGGACCAAGAATTACTCCCGCGAGAATTTCACCTATGATCGCCGGTTGCTTCAACTTGGTAAATATCTCGCCAAGCATCTTCGCTGAAAAAAGCATGACACTGATGCTAAGAAGAAAAATAATTACCTGGTCGTTTGAGAGTTGCAAGGTTGCTTACCTCACTATCAAAAGATTTGAAGGAAGTTTTTCAAATGAATATTCAATATCGTGCTGGAAAAATCTGTCGAAGAATCTCATCTTCTGTTCGGGACCGGTAACGGCAAAAATATCCGCGTCGTTATTGCGTGCATAGTTACTGTCTTCAAAACCTTCTTTCCCATACACACAAACAATGTTTACGTCTAATCCTTTCAAATCTAATTCTTGTACGAAGAGTTTCATCTTTTCTTCTTCTTCTTTTTTCAATTGATAGATCAAGGATTTTAACTCATCAATTGATTTGTCCTCACCTAAAGCAGCAGTTAAGCCGGGCATATAAAAATCTCTGATAACGGTAAACTCTTCAGCGTTGTCCTTTAAGGCAAATTGAAAAGCAGTGCGGATTGTTCTTTCACACCGGGGGGAATAGTCTACGGAAACAAAGAATTTTTTAAAATTGATAGGTTCCACCGAAGGGGATTTTAAGATTAATGAGGATGCAGGAAATTCGCGCATTATTTTTCTAGCAACAGATCCGAAAAAAAACTTTAACATCTTTTCCTTCTCGAGCGCTCCCGCCACAAGCAAGTCAACCTTCGCATCTTTTGCGCTGTTGATTATCGCAGAAGCCGGATCTCCCTCTGTCCAAATCACCTCATATTTATCAGCGTCTACTCCGGCGCTTTTGATAGTTTGAACTAATAGTTCTTCACTCTCTTTATTTCTTTCGCCGATATGAATTAAAACTACCTGCGAGTTAAATAAATGTTGAAGTCTAACGGTTTCTTTGAGTAAAGCCTTCCCCGTAGGAGAAAAAGTAATTGCCAGTCCAATTTTTGCAAACATGCTTCTGCCGTATTTATTTCAAATTTTGAAAGAGAAACTACTATTTCTCTCTCTTGTTTCAAAATAAATTGATCCCCCAATTTAAAGGTCGAATCTTGATCCCGACCACATAAATAAAAGGGCGATCCTGAGAATCGCCCGATAATTTAATCTCTTAATGAATGAAGGTTATTTATTTCAACAGCAACAACTTCTTGGAAGCCGTAAAACTGTTGGCATTAATGCGGTAAATGTAAACACCTGACGCCAACTGAGAAGCATCAAACTTAACCAGATGACTACCGGAATTCTGATACTCGCTAACAAGCGTAAGTACTTTTTGTCCTAACATATTATAGACAGCCATATCTACTTTTCCGCTTTCCTTTAAAGCGTATTGAATGCTTGTTGACGGATTAAACGGATTAGGATAATTCTGAGCTAAAGCGTATTCAGTTGGAAGATTGCCGCTATTTTCTACATCGGTAATCATTATTGAATCTTTCCCACCTGCATCAGTATACCGTTTGGCAAATTCCTGAACATATAAACCTGCAAGACGGGCGCTATGAATAATCAATGTATTTTCATTGTTCTTCGTTTCTGCAGAACTACTCCAATTATGCGATCCGGTAATAACATATTTGTTGGAGTCTTCTCCGTTAACATCAATTATTGCATACTTGTGATGAAGATAACCGTTAAGATTCGCTTTCAAATGAACATCAAGCCCCAGCACAAACAATGTATCATATTCCTCGCCTGAATCTGTTCTATTATCAATTACTCCTCTTACTTTTACACCTGCACTGTGCTTTGTTATTAATGTTTTGCCTATATCATTTTGTGTAAACGAGAGCATTGCAAAGTTGATTGATTCATTTGCTCTGTTCATCGTTTTAACTATTTGACTAGTAGTCCCATCTGACGGACTAAAGTATAATTCCATACTTGTGCCATTTACATTAAAAGAATGTGGAGTATTATTAAACTTACGTGCACCAAAACGAGAGGTAGCAGCATTCGGTGTATCGGTATCACTTCCCCACATTTCATTAAATTCCATAGTGTACGCGTTTGCTAATGCTTTATCCTGAATCTCAACAACATTTTGTGCGTCATTATCATTGCCGGGATCAGTCGCATTCCATGAACCCATCCATACCCAATCATCTAAATCACTCGTCGCATCTCTATTATCAATCACGGCAAATTTATTATGCATCAACCCTGCACCGGCATTGAGGGCATCGTATCCATCATCAATTACGGTTATACCATTGTTTTTTAATGTCGACCAAGGAGCCGTTGTTTGATTATCTTTTTCACCAATTACTCGCACTTTCACTCCACGACCTTTAGCCGCGATAAGTGCATTTGCTACATTTGCACCAACGGTACCGCTAAGGCTATATAATGCAACATCAATAGAATAAGTTGCAGCATTAATTCTTGGAATTAATTTTTGTGAAAGATTGACAACTTGCGCCAGTTCACCATGAGCTAATGCAGTGTTAACACTTTGATTGAAATAGACATTTATTGTCCCGGTAGAGGTTTGTGATGCGGTTGAAACAAGATAATCCTGTGTGTAAGTAGTTCCGTCATTATCTCCGGTACCAATCTGGATATGATAAAGTGCAGCTGGATTTAATCCGGTTACCGTTACAGCATGTTGCAATGTTTTATTTGTATCGGTAATGGTGCTGCCGTAAGCAGTTGTTGTTCCATAATTGACAATTGAAGTACCGGGAGTATCGGTTTGCCAGGTAAAGGTAAGCCCGTCTGATTTAATATTTGATTCATATGGAATTCCGCTGGTAATATGCGGACCGGCACCAACAACAATAATATCATCTATAGAACGCGGGAGTAATTGATACGACGTATAGTACTGTCCTAAAGCACCAACAACATCAAATGTTCCTGAAGGGACAGATGTGTTTGCAAGATTTGATTTTGTTGTAATACGAATTTCTAATGAGTCTGAACCGGAAATAAGTTTATAATTTGTTCCGCTTCCCGTTGTTGTCCATGTTGTTACACCCGAACCGGTGGTTGTAACAACTTTGGTGATCCCTGTTAGTTTGATTAACCGGCATTCATACGGTTCAACTCCTTTTTGCACTTGCCCTTTTACTTGCGCAATGGTAACGGAAAGCGTATCAAAACTATTTCCTTCACTAACTTTTTGAAGAACCGAGCACGGATTCAATTCAAACATTTCGTAATAAGGGCTAACTTTTCCAAGTAACATTATTTCGTCACCTCGAAGTACATTATTGGAAACAGAAGAATCATATACCGCTATAGCTGCCGTTGCATCTTGCAGATAGGTTGGTCCACCAAACTCATTTGCAACGGTTACAATCCCTTTTACAACAACCCACTTACCATTTAAAAGTAGATTACCATTACTATCTTTAGCTTTTACCTCGTTCATTGAACGGGGTGCCCCATAGACAAAAATTTGAGGCAGCAATGAAACTTGACCGAATGGACTATCGCCTTTGTAAGTTTGCACAATTATTGGGAAAGTATTTGTTGTGTCAATTGCTGTTACACCTGCAATTGTTACAATCAGACTATCTTGACCTTTGATTTGAATGTTGGACATCTGAATTGTGTCTCCATTGAAAAAAGGTGTGATAGTTTCTGGAAAAATAGTAACTGCATTGGTATTCCAATTTAATATCGAAGGTTTTATTATTCGAACTCCATTGATAGTATCATTTGTCGATTTAACAACAAACCGGAGCGATGTTGGAGAGTTATATCCCAACATATATGGAGAAACAGATGCAGAACCAATTCCACTCCCTGGATCAAGGTTTGAAATTGCTGTGCCATCAATTACAATATTATTTAATCGAAAGTTACCTGAACTTGAAGCACCATAGCCCCAAATTCTAAAAGTTATGCTGCTTGAAGTCTTTTGTGGCAGTGTTGTAAGAGAAAATTGATCCAAAGCAGTTGTATTTGAATTAGCAGTTTCTCCAAGTGCTGTAATCCCTGCAGTCGCAAAACCATCCAAACTGTATTGTACCTGCATTTTCGATGGACCAGTTCCAGTTCGTCCTGCTTTAAATGTCATTGAAGAAATTAAAATTTCATACCCAAAATTGGGAGTTATAGAAAATTCCCAATATTTGCCACTCGTTGAAAATGTTGTAGACGTTGGCCATGTTCCGCAATAAATATCACCGGGTGAAGCTTGATAAGCAATAGCAATAGTTGAAGGTACTACGCTCACAGCACTGGCAGTTAAACCACCAACAATTGTAGTTGCATTGGTAGTTGAGGATGTTAAATTCCAAGCTGCAATTTGTCCCGATGTCTCTACACTAACGAAAGTAATAAGGACAATCATTGTGAAAAATTTTGAAAATAAGTGTTTCATTTAGCATACTCCTGATTCATTAAAAAATTAATAGATAAGTATTAAGAGACATCTGATAAATTATAAGTAAACTTAGAAGAGTTTGTCAAGCGAAATTGATTTCCACCCTTTGGGGTTACTTCGTTTATAACAGGATGGTTTGCTGCTTAACCATAAACTAGATTACTTAATCAAAACATCAAAGAGAATAATTGTTATTCTTGTTTTGATAAACGGCTTCAATTGTACTAATCTCTTATCAATGCGAGTCGTATAGAAGAGCAAAGTAATTTATTAACCGCTAGGGATAGTCTTTTTATTATCGTATATCGGTAGAAAGAATAAATCTTGCAATTTTATTACTTCCGGCATCAAGCACATATAGTGTTTTATCAAAAAAAGCTACACCAGCCGGACGTGTGAAGACACTCGGTCCACCGAAAGAATGTAGTTCATCACCGTATTGGTTGAAGTTGTAAACACTATCTTTAGCCGCGCTGCCATCAGCAATAAAAATGTTTCCATATTGATCAATACAACTTCCGGCAGGTGATCCAAATTTGTTTGGCTGCGCAAACGGGGTTCCATCATGAGGAGAAAATTGACTTACATATCTTTCGTCAACAGCAGAAACAAAAAAGTGAAACCATTGTGATTTGAAACTGGTCTCTCCGGAAAATGTAGCGATAAAATCTACATTCCTTTTATTAAAAGGAGTCATTGAATTTATACCGTTTGCGGAGATTAAGCCCGAACTTAGCGGGTCTATGTTTGGTACTCTGCCGATAAGCGTATCCCCTTCCCCTGCATTAAAATATTTTTTTGGCTGAAATTTTAAAATAGAGTTATCAGGATCATAGATACTTGTATTATTTGGACCATTTCTGGCAACAAAAAATGAATTATCATAGAACGCAGCAACCGCTGTATATTTCCTTAAAGGATAATTGAAGTCGGCAGCGCCAGGTAAAATCCGTGTAACCGGGGCATTTGCAATATCATGTTGTGCTGCGAACAAATCAATTTTATATACCGCACTAAAGGTTGTACTAAGCGTATCAAATTGCGCGCAGACTATCAGATTCAATCTATAATCTTGTGCAATTGCAATTGGTTTTTGAATAGTTTTTGTCCCCAACACCGTTCCGGCAGTATTCAACATAACGATTCTATTATTATCCGTATCACAGACATAAATAAAAGGTTCTTTGCCTACTAAAATTGCCTGCGGATTATTAAATCCTTCCCATGAAGGTGATAATTGGACATAAACCGTATCACCAGCAGTGTTGACATTTTGAGTATTCGTGTTAAATTGATTGATATCTAATTTATCTCCGCACCCGAAGAAAAAAGGAAGAATTAGAATAAGATATTTAAAATATTTTTTCATCTTTTATTACAGACCTAAAATAATTGAGAATCGATGAGCTGTTCCTAATCTTACAAAATTTGAATAAGCATAGTCAAGCGTAATTCTAGCAAAACTGACAGGTGCAGAAATGCCAGCGCCAAAAGTATAATTTTGTTCTTCAACATTAAACTTATACCCGCCTCTTAAGAAAAATGATGAATTGAGACTCGGTTCTTGAAACGTATATTCACCGCCAAGAGAAACATTTTCACTGTTGTCGTTCGGGTGATTCAATTGAATTGAAGCCGTGATCTTATTCATCTCAGTTTCATAAGGTTCAAATGCGAAGCCAATTCTAAACATGGTTGGAGGAGAAAATGCCTGCCATTCGGATTTTGTTCTTTTACCAATAAGAACAACTTCCCCATCGGGAGCGAGATTATTTCCAAAATTTGATACGGAGACGGCAAATCTAGAACTCCCCAAGCCTGTCCAGTAATAAGTGCCGAGATCTATCATCACACCGCGCATTTTCAATTTATCCAGAGTTTCTTCCATGTATTTAACAGTTCCACCAAAGCTGAACTGTGCAGTCATTTTTCTGGAATAAGTTACACCAATTGCAATGTCGCCAAATCCAAAATATTCACCGGTACCAAATGGTTGAAATTCGGTTGTTACAGGCATATCCTGCATGGATAAAGAAGTAAATGATAAACCAAACGCATTTGATTCATCTAAATGATATACGGCGCCAACAAACTCGTGGTTAATATCCACAACCCATTTGTTGTGGGAAAATATTACTTGATCATCCGCAAACTGGACTAATCCAGCCGGATTCCAATAGAGGGCTGAGGCATCATTTGCAACTGCAATAAATGCTTCTCCCATTGCTTCTGCTCTGCCGCCAACGCCGATTTTCAGAAACTGTGCAGTTGAAATTCCGGCTCTTTGCCCACCGAGAACAGGAAAGAGTTGAGCCTGAGTTTCAAGACGAGCTGTTAGAAGTACAAATAGTATTATTAGAAATTTTTTCATCTTCGTTTTTTTTAAGTTAAAAATTGATTTAAGAACAAGGATTAACGATTTTTGATTTAAGATTATTTTGCAATTTCTCGTTCTCATTTTTCATTGCTGTTTCAACACTTTTTACAAAAATTGAAATTAACTCATTACATTCGTTCAATGCTTGTTGTATTTTCACTTCCGATTTAAAAAGTTTTGTACGGTAAATTATTTGCAAACATATATAACTTTCTCTCAATTCTTTCAGTACAATTTTTATTTTGTGGATAAAATCTCTTCGAGATTCTCCACTTTGCGCTTCACCATAATTTAGCGCAGGAGAAGTTCCTGAACGCAATAATTGTCCGCTTAAATGATTCGCCGCTTTTGTATCAGGCATATTTCCAACAATATTAATAATCAATACAGCAAAATCTATTAATCGTTCTTCAAGTTCACGTTTATTCATTCATCACTTCACAAATCGTATATCGTTAATCCTTGTTCTTAAATCATTATCACTACGAAATATCTTTCGTCCTAATTATAGTCTTAAACTAATTCCTAATTTTATATTGCGTCTTGTTAAATACCTAGCCGGGTTAAACGGGGTTGCACTAATAGGAGCCTGTAAATCGGGATATAATGGATCATTCCAACTCGTTGGGGTCGGATCACCCAATTCATAAGCTTTACCGGTTGTAGGATTAATTATCGCAGGATTTTTTGCATCAAAAAGATTATTGACTTCTGCAAACACCGTGAAATTTAATGAACCGAACTTTATATATTTTTCAAAATTAAGGTCTATCCAGAACCAATTTTCACCAATTTTGTTGTTCCGATCATTTGTAATCGTAACATACTCAGGTCTTCCATCCGTTAAATATTTTCCTGTAAAGTATGCCGGAGTATAACGCTTTCCCGATTCAAATTGTGCTCTTACGTAGATGTTGTAGTCATCCAAAATGCCATTCCCAAATCCAAATAATGCATCATTTTTTTCAATATAAAAATTAGTTGAAACGGAAGCATTCAGCGGACGATCCCAGGTCATATAATATTCTTTAATTGATTCAGTCAATGAACCTCTCTGAACAAGAACTCCTTCATCCGGCGATGAACTTTTACCGGTAACAATTGAATAGGTAAAGTTGAAAGCACCGGTAAAGGTTTTCCCTATTCTTTTCTTATACTCAAGTTCAACACCTCTTGAACGGGCATAATCAGAATTGACATAGGTTGTGAAAGAACTTGACGAAAGTCTTGCAGTAGTGATGATCGCTGATCTTGTACTTACGTAATCAAAAATATCTTTATAGTAAGCCGTCAAAGTAAGAATGTCATCAGGTGAAAACTGGGTTTTAATTCCCAATTCATACGCTACCGTTGTTTCAGGATTTAAGTCCGGGTTTCCAAATTTCTGGAATGATGACTGAGCACTCACCGGATTAAGTTTCGCATAAACAAACTGGGGATTTGGCCATTTGCTGAAATGTCCATATGAAAAGAATAACGTTTGATAATCTGAAACAGGATGAGAAATACCAAGCCTTGGACTTAACCTTGCTTTAAATCTTCTTCCGAAAAAATCATATGTATTGTCGTTATAACTTTTTCTTACTTTGTCAGGAATAGTAATCACATCCGGATTATTCACAGCGTCGTCAACAAATTTACCGGGGAACCAGTAATCCATACGCAAACCGAAATTCAAGATCATTCCGGAAAAATTAACGTTATCTTGAGCGTAGAGTGCACCTTTTGAGGGATGAACTTTATAAATGTCGTTATTCAAACCTAACTCACCAACCCAGGGTTGATAGATATCTACAACCTGCATTTCCTGAGTCTGGAAATCGAAGCCGGCTTTAAATTTATTTTTTTCATCAAAAAAACTTGTCAAATCTCCTTTAACTGAAAACTCTTGAACATAATGGTCATGCCAGGTATAAGGATTACCGATGTCCCAGAATCCGTCTCCCGGAATAACTCCAATCGTATCAGCCGATGTGTTATAATATTGAACCGGGAAATTGGTTATATCTTTCGGCTCAAGATATTCGTTCCAGGGTTTTCCGTTTGCGTCTGCTCTTAAGTGAGTAAAAAAAGAATTTAATTTTAATTCATAAAATGTTTTCGGATTGAGTGTATGCGTAATACTGATAGTCTGGTAAACATTGTTATGGGTATAAGTATTTGCATTGTCAAAAATATTTTGGAATGGATACTGATATCCCGGACTCGGCTCTACATATTCAAGATTCGATTGTAAAGATTGTGAGTTCTGATTTATACTGACCGATTGATTAAATGAATATTGCAATTTAAATGTTGGCGATATTTTATAAGTTATTTTTCCTAACCAAAACCAACTATTTTCTGCTCGCGGCGCAAACCGTGAACCATTGAAGATGGAAGAAACAACCTGCCGCGCAGTAGACTTGTTATATCCTTGAGTAATTCCATCAGTAACACCCATAAAGAAGTTACCAAAAAAACTAATTTCACCAGGTATTTTCAATCCCAATGCAGGCAGAAGTTCAGAGGTAAGTGGCTCAGGTCCACTAAGATTAGCTTCAACTATATCAGTATTGAATACATGAAAAGATTTATTTCCAAACATATTATCATTTTTGTAAGACAAATACCCATGATATTTTTCTCCCCCTTCCTTTGTCTTCACATTAACAACTCCGGAAGTAGCTTGACCAAACTCTGCATTATATCCGCCGGTGATAACTTCAACTTCTTCAATAGCATTTGCGGAAAGTTGCAGCCCGAATCCTGTACCGGCTAAAGGATCTTGGACTGAAACACCATCTAATAAAAAGGCGTTTTCACTCGACCTGCCGCCACGTATGTGAATTTCATTATCGGATTTTACAACACCTGCCTGTTGAACAACGATATCAGATATGTTTTCAAGGCGTGCATTTTGAATATCTTCTTTGGAAATTGTTTTTATGCTTTGTGTTTCCTCCGCATCAAGCATTGGTCTGGCACCAACAATAACAACTTCTTGCCCCAGAGTTAAAGCTGATTCTTCAAGTTGGATATCCAATTGTTTTGTTTTCCCGCGTTCAACTTTAATAGCACCAAACTTAACCGCTTTGTATCCGATAAGCGAAACTTCAATATTGTAAGTTCCGGGATTGATATTTTTGATTTTGTAAGCCCCATCAAAATCTGTAGCGGCTCCGTAGTAAGTCCCTTTGAGCGAAACATTTACTCCGAGTAAAGCTTCTTTTGTCTTTTTGTCTGTGACTTTACCCGTAATTGTTCCGGTCTCTTGAGCAAAAAGAGAAAAGAATGATAGGGTCAATATGGTAAGTAATAATTTCATGGCGTTAAATTGAAATCTTGGAATAATACCTTAGTTAATAAATTTTTCACACTTCCAGGGAACCCGTTGATCCGATGCAGCGGCATACCAATAAAGAAAATACTCTTTTCATTATTCTCAAATCCGATATATCCTTTTAAAACTTTATTCGGGAAATAATAAATAGGAGTAACTCCAATGTTGCTGAGATAAAAGGAACGCGCTCTAGCTAAAGATGCAGTTACCTGAAGACTCGGATAACCGTTATGCGATGTATCTGAAGCAACTGAACCGGTCGGAAGAAAAGTCGTGTAATCACTGCTATCCGGAATTATTGGAAGAAAACCCTGAATCTGTGAAAGGTCAACAGTTTGAGGGAACTGTAAAGAAAAAAAGATTTTTCCCCCAAGAGTAGTATATTTCTGAACGGATGAACTTGCAAGATCAAGTGAAGGATCATTGTCCGCATACCAGAGTACAGCATCAAATAGTTTTATGGTTTCTAAAAAAGTAGAATTAAGAAATGGTGGTTTCTGATTATAAATATCATAAACATCATATTTATTTTTTAGTGCCAGACTATCATTCATCATATTCGCATAAAAATCAGGCGCGTTATCAAGTTTTTTATAATCATCTACTATAACAATTTTGCCTTTTGGTTTTTTTACAAACCAACCCGGTTTACTATTTTTTTGCGTTTCTGAACTTAGCCAGGGAGATTTTGCACCTGAAATATCAACTGCTTGAATGTAAAAAATATTATTTGCATCATAATGCAAGCCCGGTAATTTTATTTTCTGTCCGGTAGTTTCATCAGCCGCCTGGTTATTAGGATCACCATCAATCAATATATCCATTAAAGGATTCGGATTAGAAAAATCTTTTGTCCGGATGGTAACCACTTTTACACCACCGTTAATCGCTACAAAATTATTGGTATCATTAAGGGCAAGATTGACCTGTAAGATTGTTGCGTCACCGTCAATATCTGCTGAATTCCAACCAAATGACATCGCTGTAAATGAAGTGTCGGGATGTGTTGAAAGAATATTCCAACTAACCGTAGGGGCTGTATTCTTAATCGGCAATCTCAAGGTTGCAGGGTTTGGATCGATTAAACCGATATCTACAAATGGTTCACCAGAATCCCATTGTCCATTTGCATTAACATCGGTGAAAGGTTCCGGTCCGTAAGAAATATTATTCTGAACGATCTGGGAGTCATATTGTCCATTGCCGGAATTATCAACCGCAGAAACCTTAAATGAAAAAGTGGTATCAACTACACCAATTTGAAGTGAAAAAAGGCTGTCGTTCTTCGATGTAAATGCCCAATTTGTTCCATTCCAGGAAATGTAATACCCGACAACAAAACCATCCGGATCGTCGCCGCTCCAGTATAATTTTATTGTACTCTGTTGTTGCGAAACCGTGCTGTCTGGATTGAGGAATACTTTGGTAATAGGCGCTTTATTCTCGACCGGTACATCACCAACTATTTTATCTTTACATGCGGAAAAGAAAACCATTCCGACTAAAAAGAAACTAACTATTAATTTTTTTATCATGAAAAATTCTATTTAATAAAAATAAAAGGGTTGCTGCATTATTGATGCAGCAACCGTAACAATTTATTTAAGCAGCATCATTTTCTTTACTTGCGTAAAGTTATCTACTGAAAGGCTATAGAAATAAACACCTGAAGTTAATGAACTTGCATCAAATGAAACGTTGTAAGTTCCGGGATTCATCATCTGATTTACAAGCACTCGTACTTCCTGACCAAGAACATTAAATATCCTAAGTGTAACTAATCCTGATTTAGGAATAGAATAAGCAATGTTAGTCGATGGGTTGAATGGGTTTGGATAATTTTGCTTCAAATTATATTGATTCGGCAAACCTGCAGTTTCATCTTTAACACTAGTAGGAAGATAACCGGTAATATCATCATCTTTTCTTGGTGTTAATTTATAATAGGCATGAGTATAACCCAGAACACCGGTAATTGAAGAAAATTTATCACCTTTATTTACTTTTACAGCTGAAGCTCCGGCGTTGAAACTCGTGTTTCCATCCGACCAGATAACTCTTGTATGAGGGAGAACACCATCATTAACGTATGATTCACCATAGTTATAGGTTCCATCTGCATTGGCGCTATCAACGGTAACATTCTGATACTGTACCAAACAACTTGACCATTGTTCAGCAGCAACAACTCCTAACGTTGAAGTACCCACAGTTTCAGTTAACAAAACTTGTGGAGCCGGTAACAGATTGTCGTGGGAATTAATTGTTATTGGTGAGATGCTATCAATTTTTACTCCTAATGAACCTAATGAGATTACTCCTTCAACCGTAATGTTATCACCTCTTTTAACTTTAGTGATATCAGTACCGCTCATTCCTAAAGTACCAATTAAAATGCCACTCCAGGGTCCGTTACCATTTTGCATATAAACCCTAGTAGGATTACTTCCGTGGTTTCCCGGTATATCCGACGTATCTGCGGTTACAACTCCCGTTATAGTTACATGATATCCATTATAGCTACTGTAAGCACTTCCAAGAGGACTGTAACGAACATCCTGAATTGTCAGAGGTCTATTCAAAACAAGGTAGGAATACCTGCTTGTGATAATATTTCCAGGACTCGTAGAAGCCAGATTGTGATCTTCGTATGCTTTAACATAATACTCTACATACGCAGAATCTGCTACTTTTGGAATTACAACCGAATAAAGAGAATCCGGTGTATTTAATTTTGTCATCGGTAAGGAATCTAAAGTTCCACCATTTACTCTTTTAAACAAGGTAACAGATGTTACATGGCTTGGGAAAATTCCTGAAAGACTTTTTACAGAAGCAGTAACCGTAACATCGTCATTAGGTCCAACAATTGCGGGATTTCTTTTAACATTTGATATAGCTGGTGGATTAATAATAGAAGCTCCCATATCTTCTGGATATAATGGAACAACTTCCCATACGTTATTGTAAGCTTGCAGCAGTCCTCTCACATAGCTTAAATAAGAACCGGAAGGTGGTGGAGTATAATCGGTCCTAAGAGTATAACTTGTTCCAGTTTTAAAATACCTAGACTGAGCATACACCTGAATTTTATGTCCGTTAAGATCATTTAGATTAAACCCACCCGCCGTAGAACCGGAACCGGTTATAAGGTCAGATGTAATAATCGGATGATCGGCATCCGCAACAAAGCTAACATACATACCCAAATACTTTCTCAAATCATAATTGAACGTTCCTTGAGCTGTAAAGCAACTATCTAAAGTTAAAACAATCGGATCAGGTCTCTTAGTGTGTTGTTCAATAAGATTAATTTCAATCGGTTGAGGCGCAGTTATAAGAATTAGTTCAGTTGCTTGCCCGTAAGGAGTAACAACACCGGTAAACTCGTAAGTTCCTGAAGTATCAGCTAAATCAAATAAGGTTCCTTGAATTGTCGTATCATTTTGTAATATCATCAACCCTGACCATGGACTTGCAGCGTTTTCCTGTATATAAGATGCCCACCGTGCCCCTGCAGATAAAATAGTCCTTCGGTCGGTACTAGAATTAATAACCGGGCTCACTATTACTTGTCCTCTTACATGTACTGTCTTCCCTTCTAAAGGGGAATTAGGCCAAGAAGTTGATGGATTTAAACTATCTGGGATAAAATTAATATCCTGCAGAGTTACTAATGGGATAGTATCAACTTGACCGATAGCTAAACCCGTAAGTAAAAGCATAAACACAAGTAGAGATTTCATTTTCATTATATTACTCCTTATTTAATAACTAAGAATTTTCCGGTTTTAATAAATCCATTTTTGCTGTTTTTTACAGTAAAAAGATATAACCCCGTTGCAATTGCCTGATCATTCCCCGTAATAAGATCCCATGCATGTTCTCCCCCTGCAAATTGTTGTTTCTGATCTGAAGCATATTGTTCGAACCATCTCATATCAGAGCCATTGCTGGTTTGATCATGTTCAATTCTTTTAACGATATCGCCAGCTAAAGTATAAATTGTAATTTCACATTGAGCCGGGAGATTATAAAAATATATTTTTCTTAACCGCTCGGATGACCCATCCCATAATGCGCTGCCATAATAAGGATTTGGATAAACACCTACCGGGGTGCTCTCATCTTCAACTGCAGGAGTGCCCGGTAAAACTCTTTTTAAGTTTGCCAGCATACTCGATTCCAACGGGCCTAAATTATTCTCCGGATCGCCTTTGTCAAATGAGGTAACGGAAAAGAGATATTGCCATCCGTTAAGCAGATTCGGCACTTCATATTTATAATAATATTTTGTTGTATCGTCAGCAAACGTCATAGGCTCGTGAAGTTCTACGGCATTGAATCCGGTATTAAATCCTGTTACACCGGCAGAATCATACTGTGCAAGCACAACTAAAGAACCAACTGTATTTTGAACATCTGCCATATCAAATCCGGCTTCCGTTCTATAAATTTTATAACCGGCAAAATCTTTCTTCCCGGAAATAGGATCAATTGAAGCTTCCGCTCTCTTATCCCAATAGATTGTCGATTTTTGATTTTCCGTTACTACTTTTACAACCGGTACGTTTGGTGGAGAAGGTAAAATATAACGATGAATTTGTCCGTCACCAAATAAATCTTCTCCCGCGTCAATAACGCCGTTTCTATTTTTATCGTTTCCGAAATAAGCTCTTAAAGCCCAATCAGAATTTGAATATAAATTTTTTCTTTGTTCCCAGGTATCCAGAATTGCCGGATCATTACCATATTTCTTGGCACAGACAATTGCATACACAACATTAATTGAATCACCCGGTGCAATGTTCTTATAATACCCGTGAGTAATTAAAACTGATCTATTAGAAGGTAATTTCAAATCTGCAGGGTTAATTCCCTTTCCTTCGCCATAACGATTTGATCCACCAAAATACCCTTGCATTTTTCTGTAACGGTCGTTATCGTTGGTAGGAGCAAAAAAGTTCGGGTCAGTTGTATTGGCATGTGTCCACGAATTGAAATTGGTCGCTGGCAGTGTATCCACTTCATTAATAAAAAAGTCATTAATTGTAGGAGTTGAACCCAGATACAAAAAGCCAACATAGCTATCGGTTAAAGGTCCGTCACCGTCCGCGTCATATTCATAGGCTATTTTTAAGGTATCGTTGTAAGCATCACCGCCGTGTGAATAAAAAGCAGAATTTGTAGTTGTGTTAATTTTCGTATTCCGCACAACTGCATCCGTCCATAGCCCAACATAAACGCTATCTAAATATTTAGTAGTTACATTTTTAATTGTATAGTTCATTATCACAAAAAAATCTGCGAACGGGAAATTCCAAGCATAGGTTTCTTCGTGAACCGCCACTCCTAATGGTACATGTTCGGCAATAGTTTCGCCATTTGCATAGGCTGTATTGGTATCGCTGAAATCCATAATAAAATCTTGATGAGAAATTGCGGAAGGATTATAAAACCTTGAATCTAATGAGGTAGATCTTTCAACAACTTTTGACTCAGTTGTATTAGTGTATTCAAATCCGCCATTTCTTCCTGCTGCAAGAGAACTCGCATCAATTGCTCCCGTTGTAACAAGAGGACCAATCAAACTCTTCGATGTTGGGTTATCTTTTTGGAATCCGCCGATCCAAAGACCACCGACAAAGATATGCTCTATTCCACTCCCTAAAGGATATTCGCATGAAGGTTGCCGGTTGGCCGCCGTAAGATTGCTCAATCCGTTTCCATAAACACCATAATTGGAAACTGTAAGACCAATGTTCCCGATGTTAGTAGATTTGGAATTATCATCAACGTTTGTTTTATGAAGGTTGTTCTGCTGCGGTTTTAATTGTGCAGCAAAAACTAAGAGCAGGATATTTAGAATTAATATTTTTTTCATCAACAGTAACTTTGTTTTAGCTAAAGTAAAAATACATTAAAATTTTGGACTGATAAGTTAAGGAATTATTAAATAACTATAGCAATCTTTTTAAATAAATATTTCTCTTGCTTGTTCATCTGCATGATAGGAACTTCTTACAAGTGGAGAAGACTCAACAATTTTGAATCCTGCTTTCATCCCTTCTTCTTTAAACATAGCAAAATCATTAAGATTAACATAGCGGTCTACCGGTAAATGGTTTTTTGTTGGTTGTAAATATTGTCCAATCGTTAATATATCACATCCTGCAGAAACCAGGTCTTTCATTGTACTTATCACTTCTTCATTCGTCTCACCAATACCAACCATAATACCGCTCTTTGTTTTCAGACCTTTCCTCTTGAACCAGGTTATAAGATCAAGACTACGGTTATACTTTGCCTGCGGACGAACTGCATGATATAATCTTGGAACTGTTTCAAGATTATGATTTAAAATATCGGGCGGGTTCTGCATGATAATTTCAAAGGCGGATGCTTCCCCTTTGAAATCGGGAATAAGTGTTTCAATCGTGCAAGAAGGAATTTGTTCGCGGATCAATCGATTGGTCTCAGAAAATATTGAAGCTCCCCCATCTTTCAGTTCATCACGGTCAACAGAAGTTATTACAACGTGACGAAGTTGTAACTTTGCTACCGCCTCTGCAACACGAAGCGGTTCATCAAGATCAAGTGTGTTGGGAATTCCGACTTTTATATTACAGAAACCACAACTTCTTGTGCACGTATCACCGAGTATCATGAATGTTGCTGTTCGATGATTCCAGCATTCGCCAATGTTTGGGCATTTAGCTTCTTCGCAAACCGTGTTAAGGTTTTTATCCCGCATCAAGTTTTTTAGATCACTAAAATTTTCACCGATGGGTAAACGAACTTTGAGCCAGTCGGGACGTTTGCCTAATTCTTCCCTCTTATTCTCAACTTGTTCTTTAAATATTCTTTGATGATAATTGATCGTTCGCATTAAAATCGCTTTCCTAAAATCTTATTCATAAAATCCTACATCATTAACTGATCGTCAAACCGCTCTAACGTTTCTTTGATATGTGAAAGGAACTTTCCGCCAACCATTCCATCAACCAAACGGTGATCGTGTGAAAGAGCTAAATTCATAATTGGTTTAATTGCTATGGTATCCATTCCGTCAACTTCAATTACAACCGGTTTTTTAATTACCGCACCAACTCCGAGGATAGCAACTTCAGGTTGATTGATGATTGGTGTCCCGAAAATTGTTCCGAAGACTCCATAATTTGTAATTGAAAAGGTCCCATCCATAACGTCGTCGGGAGTAAGTTTTTTTGTTCTTGCTTTTTCAGCGATTTCGGAAATCGCTTTCGCAAGTCCAACAATATTTTTCTCTTGAGCATTTTTAATGTTGGGAACAATTAATCCGTTTGGTTCAAGTGAAACAGCTATGCCCAAATTCACAAATCTTTTTTGTAGGATTGTTGTCCCTTCAATAGAAGAATTAACAATTGGAAAAGCTTTAAGAGCTTTTACAGCCGCATGGGAGATGAACGCCATGTATGTAAGCTTAACTCCGCTTTGCTTTTGATACCGCTCTTTATTTATATTAATAAAGTTATAAATTTTTGTCATATCAACTTCAAGAGTCGCGGAAACATGAACGGAAGTGTCGCGGCTCTTTACCATGTGCAGCATAATTTTCTGCCGGATGTTGTCCATCGGTATGCGTTCAACTAAATTAGATACAAACAGATGTTCTTCTTCAATATTTTTTGCAATTTCAATTTTACCGGATTCCCTTTTATTTGTAGCGGGCTTTCCGACCGACGAACTGGATTTGGGATCGTTTCTTTTCTGAAGATAACCAAGTAAATCATTTTTTGTTACTCTTCCGCCAACACCGGAACCATGAATGTTTTCCAGCTCATCGAAAGAAACTTTTTCTTTGTTCGCAATATTCATCACCAGCGGAGAATAAAATCTGTTAATTTCTTTCTCTCCCATTATTATTTCATCTTGTGCTAGTGCATTTTCCCCGATCATTGCATGCATCTGATCATCTTCAAGAATTGTTTCTTGCGGAACTTCCGCTTGATGCGAGTGTTCGGTTGTAAATACTTTCGCCACAATAGTACCGACAGAAACAGTCTCCTGCTCATTCACTAAAATTTCCGCCAGCGTTCCATTTACCGGTGACGGAACTTCCGTATCAACTTTATCGGTACTTATTTCAAAAAGAATTTCATCCAGCTTTACTGCTTCTCCAGGTTTTTTGTGCCACTTGATGATCGTCCCTTCCATGATTGATTCACCCATCTTTGGCATCGGAATATCAATGGTTTGTTGAGATTGCATTTCAATATTTTTTTCTTGAACTGTCATTTTGTTATTTCCTTAAGCTTTGGTTTTTCTCCAAATATTTCGTAAAGACGGGGCATGCCCCGTCTTTACTATTACTTTGTTAGTATCGCAGCAATTCTTTAATCGCCTGGTAAATCCCTTCACGTGAAGGGAGTGTTGCATTCTCTAGTATCGGATTGTACGGAACATGAACATCTTTAGCTGCAACTCGTTTAACCGGCGCATCAAGATATTGAAAACAATTTTCAGAAATTCGCGCTGCTATATCGGCGCCAAATCCGGCAGTGAACGTATCTTCGTGAATCACGATCGCTTTGTTCGTCTTCTTTACCGAGTTAAAGATGGTTTCTTCATCCAACGGAATTATTGTTCGGATGTCAACTACCTCAACGGAATGACCTTCACTTTCAAGTTTCCGTATGGCAAATAGAGAATCCCAAACTGAAGCTCCGTAAGTGATAACTGAAATATCTTTTCCTTCTTTTACAACTTTTGCTTTACCAAAAGGGATTAAATAATTTTTGTCAGGTTCCGGAGAAGTTGCAAAACTCTGCCGGTACAATCCTTTATGTTCGCAGAATAAAACCGGATCATTCAAACGAATTGCGGTTTTTAATAATCCTTTTGCATCTGCCGCATTAGATGGATAAGCAATATAAATTCCGGGAATGTGTGCAAAGATTGATTCAATATTTTGACTATGGCATAATCCGCCGTGGATATAACCGCCAACGGCAACTCTTGTAACAAACGAAGATGACCAAGCATTGTTTGAACGGTAACGAATTGTAGCAACCTCATTCTTAAACTGCATGAAAGAAGGCCAGATGTAATCCCCGAACTGGATTTCCACGACAGGTTTTAAACCGGTTAACGCCATCCCGGTTGCAACGCCGATAATACTTGCCTCAGCTAAAGGAGAATTGAAGACTCGTTTTTCGCCAAACTTTTGTGTTAATCCTTTTGTTGCCGTAAAGACTCCTCCTTTTTTGTCGGCAACATCTTCGCCAAAGACATACGTTTTGTTATTTAATTCCATTTCCTCATGGAGTGCATGATTGATCGCATCAACCATAACGATGGGATTTCCCTTTGGTTCTGTTGCTTCATAATCGAAAGTGTCTTTCAATCCGCTTTCATCAAAGACAAATTTCTCGCATGATTCTGACGAAGGATCAGGTGCTTTTGCTGCTTCAATAACGGCTTTTTCAATTTCTTCTGTAATTTCATTTTTAATTACTTGGATTTCTTCATCAGTGGCTAAATTGTTTTCTATTAAAAGTAGTATCATTTTTTCGATAGGGTCTCGCTTCGAATCATCTTCTAATTCATCATGAGCCCGGTATTTCTTTTGATCATCGGAAGAAGAATGAGAAAGCAAACGAACAACATCGGCTTCAATTAAAACAGGACCCTCGCCGCTCTTTGCATAGGCAATGGCTTCTTGAAAAGCCAAATAAGATGCAACAAAATCAGTCCCATCGACTAGTATCCGTTTAAGAGAAGCGTATCCTTTCATCATCTCCGCAATTGAATTTCCTTGTCCACCACTCTGCTGAGAGACGTGGACGGATATTGCGTATTTATTATTTTCGACGACAAAAATAACCGGAAGTTTTTTACGGCTTGCCCAATTTACCGCTTCGTGGAATTCACCCTGACTGGTAGTTCCTTCACCGGAACTAACATACGTAACGTTTTTTATTCCCTGATGTTGAGAAGCTAATGCAGTTCCAACAGCCTGTAAATATTGCGTCCCTGTGGGACTTGATTGACTAGGAATGTTTAGCCCTTTAGCTCCGTAATGTCCGGGAAGTTGTCTTCCCCCGCTTGAAGGATCGTCCGCTTTTGCAAAACATTGAAGAAAAATATCATACGATTTAACGCCGCATGAAAGCGCAACGCAAAGGTCGCGGTAATAAGGGAATACCCAATCGTGATGCGGGTCTAATTGCATTCCGGCAGCAGCTTGAATTGCTTCATGCCCGGAACCGGCGATATGAAAAAAAGTTTTCCCTTGCTTAAGCAAGTTCATTGTTTTTTTATCGATCTGCCGGGAGAGAAACATCATCCGGAATGCTTTGAGAATTTCTTCTTTGGATAGATCCAACGTCTTTCCGTTAAGTGAAATTTCATTTTGTGCTTCTTGCTTTATATTCTTTTTCTTTTCTATTAATCTCAAACTCATAACTGTACCTTTTTATATCGTACTTTTTTGTAACATGAATTCATCCTTTTGCGCTGTTTCAATTGTTCCATACTGAAAAACTTCAATAAAATTTTTAAGCAGCTTTTCTTTTACTTCTTCAATCGAAACTTCTTTCCCCAATTCTTTTGCAAGTGAAGTAACTTCCTTATTGGTAATACCGCAAGGAATAATTCCATTAAATAACTGCAAATCGGTATTAACATTAAACGCAAAACCGTGCATCGAAATCCAGTTGCTTATCTTAATTCCAATCGCAGCAATTTTTCTATTTTCAATCCAAACGCCTGTATATTTTGGATTTCTTCCGGTCTCCAAACCATATTCTTTACATGTTAAAATAATTACTTCCTCAAGGGCTCGCAAATATTTATGCGTGTCGTTGTGCCACTCATTTAAATTGATGATCGGATAACCAACTATTTGTCCCGGACCATGATACGTAATATCGCCGCCGCGATCAATTTCAAAAACCGAAATCTTATTTTCTTCTAAATATGTCTTGTTGCCTATAAGATTCTTTTTATCGGCGGTTTTCCCCAACGTATACGTATGAGGATGCTCGAGTAAAAGAAAGACATCGGTAATTTTTTTTTCTTTTCTTAATTGAAGAAGTTCATGTTGAAATTCCCATGCTTCTTCATAATCAATGGTACCAAGGTTACAATATGTTAATATTTTTGAATTCAAAATCGTGGAATCATAATTATAACTTATTTTTTAATTTGAATATCGAATATTGAACAAGAAATAACGAAGGATAAAGGTTTTCACTTCGATATTCTCCTTTCCTTGTTCGCTATTTATTATTTTTTTTTAATTCTGGCTTTGCCTGTTTAAGTTTCTAAATGTGGATTGATTCGCCATAAGCGTTAGCCGCTGCTTCCATAATTGATTCGGACAATGTTGGATGCGCATGAATTGTTTTTACAATCGATTCATACGTTGCTTCGAGTGATTTTGCAATCCCAAGTTCCGCTATCATTTCTGTCGCTTCAGCACCGATAATATGTGCACCGAGAAGTTCACCATACTTAGCATCGAAAATGAGT